>ERZ1046740.3-NODE-3-length-290690-cov-22.381833_pt1 | contig 290690 bp, 252 predicted proteins | sample MGYA00383093_ERZ1046740 | MGnify/ENA primary metagenome ERZ1046740 (study PRJEB29581, sample SAMEA5548363) | metagenome | biome: marine; feature: coastal; material: water | depth 25 m | study: Short-term variability in the microbial, nano- and picoplankton... | reverse complement strand
TCACACTTAAATACCGATAACCCATCCTTTATGCTTCCACCTGGTTGGATTACTGAAGTTTATGAGTGAAATATTAACCCTGCTTTTATTAAAACAAAAAACGCCCTTGATTGCTCAAGGACGTTTTAAAAATATTCTAGCAAAAATTATAATGTGTTTACATTATTTAAGTCTGCAAATGCTTGTTCTAATCTTGTAACGAATGAATCCTCCCCTTTTCTTAGCCATACTCTAGGATCGTAGTATTTTTTGTTTGGCTTATCATCTCCATCCGGATTGCCAATTTGTGTTTTTAGGTACTCCATATTCTCCGACATATAATTTCTAATACCAGAGTTGAACGCAAATTGCATATCTGTATCAATGTTCATTTTAATAACACCATAAGATATACCTTCTCTTATTTCTTCCACTGTAGAACCACTTCCTCCGTGAAAAACAAAGTCCACAGGGTTAGGATCGGTCTTAAATTTATTTTGAACATAATCTTGTGAGTTTTTTAATATTTTGGGAGTAAGAACAACATTACCCGGCTTATAAACACCATGAACATTACCAAAAGCCGCCGCAATTGTAAACCTTGGACTAACTTTCATTAGTTCTTCGTACGCATAACTTACTTCTTCTGGCTGTGTGTATAATTTGGAGCTATCAACATCTGTGTTGTCTACTCCGTCTTCTTCACCTCCTGTAATACCTAATTCAATTTCTAAGGTCATATCTATCTTACTCATTCTTTCTAGATACTTCTTACAGATTTCTATATTTTCTACTAAAGGTTCTTCAGAAAGGTCAATCATATGCGAGCTATAAAGTGGCTTTCCTGTTTCAGCATAATGTAATTCAGAAGCTTCTAAAAGGCCATCAATCCAAGGTAAAAGTTTCTTTGCACAATGGTCTGTGTGCATAATAACTGTTGTCCCGTAAGCTTTTGCCAAAGTGTGTACGTGCTTTGCTCCTGCAATAGAACCTAAAATAGCAGCTTGCTGACCATCGTTACTTAAGCCTTTACCGGCATTAAACACTCCACCTCCGTTAGAAAACTGAATTATAACAGGTGCATTTAACTTTGCTGCAGTTTCCATAACTGCATTTATAGAACTAGATCCAATTACGTTAACTGCAGGTAAGGCAAAACCTTTTTCTTTAGCATACTTAAAAATTGCTTGAACTTCGTCTCCTGTAGCAACTCCAGGCTTAATATTATGACTCATAGGTATTATTTGATTAATTATGAGGCAATATTACGACTATAGATTTTGATGCAAAAATTCTTACATACGTATTTTAATAAGAATTAAAACTAGTTGAAAGTTTGAAGGTCCACTAATTTCTTATATAAGCCTAATTTGGCAATTAATTCTTTGTGCGTGCCTTGTTCTGCAATTATACCCTTATCCAACACCACGATTTTATCTGCATTTTGAATGGTGCTTAAACGATGAGCTATTACAACGCTGGTTCTATTTTTCATTACATTTTCCAAAGCATCTTGTACCATTTTTTCGCTTTCAGTATCTAAAGCTGAAGTAGCTTCATCTAAGATAAGAATTGGGGGTTCCTTTGCTACTGCACGAGCAATGCTCATTCTCTGACGCTGACCTCCGCTTAAATTCATTCCTTTTTCTCCAAGACTTGCATTGTATCCACCCTCCAAATCAGATATAAACTGATGAGCATTGGCAATTTTAGCTGCACCAATAACTTGATCCCCGCTTAAATAAAAATCTCCCATCTTAATGTTATTTGCAGCTGTATCATTAAACAGTATGGCATCTTGTGTAACAATTCCCATTAAGTTTCTTAGCGAGGTTAAGGCAATTTCTTTGGTGTCTTTATTATCTATAGTTATAGAACCCGATTCAATTTCTTGAAATCGTGGAAGTAAATCTGCTAAAGTAGACTTTCCTCCACCAGAAGGTCCTACTAAAGCCACTGTTTCACCTTTTTTTATTTCTAAGTTTATATTTCTAAGAATTGGCTTTTCATTGTAGGCAAAACTTACATCTGTAAACTTAATACTTTCATTAAAGGCAATAGAAAGCTCTCCTTTGGTCTCTTCTTCTGGGCTAGCAATTAATATATCATTTATTCTATCTAGCGAAGCTGAACCTTTTTTAACCCTAAAAAAAGCTTCCGAGATTGCTTTTGCAGGTGTTAGTAATTGTGAAAACACTGCGATATAGCCAATTAATACTGATCCTGTTAGTGCAGATTCTGCATTTAAAATTAGAGATCCACTATAAATTAAAATAGCACTTAAAACAACACTGCCCATAAACTCACTTAGAGGAGATGCCAAAAACTCTTTTCTATGTAGTTTTACCATTAGTTTAAAATGGTCATCATTAAGCGTTTTAAACTTTGCCCTTTTATCTTTTTGAGCACTAAAAGCTTTAATTATTTTAATGCCGTGTAAACTCTCTTCTAGTTGAGAAAGAACATCTGCCATTTTTTCTTGACCCGCTTGAGCTGCATGCTTAAGTTTTTTACCAATTCTACTTATTAAATAACCACTTAAAGGTAAAACTACCATTACAAACAGCGTTAATTGATAGCTTGTTATGAAAAGAAATACAAGTGGTATTAAGATAGCAATTGGATGTTTTAAGTACATTTCTATTACACCCAGCAAACTCCATTCTACTTCTTTGACATCATTTGTAAATCTTGAAATAGTATCACCTCTTTTTTCCTTATTAAAATATCTTAGCGGTAAATTAATGAGATGATTGTAAAGCTTTGCTCTAATATCTCTAACCACTGCACTTCTTACGAATGCTAGATTATAAAAAGAGAAATATAAGAATATGTTTTTGAGGAAGAAGGCAATAATTATACCTATTGAGAAGTAAATAAGAGATTGGTATTGTCCCCAGTCGGCGATTTTTAGGCCTATTGAATAATCAAAATACTTTAACCATGTTTCTGGATTTGAAGTTAATTCGGTTTTAACAAAGCCCGCTTTTTCTTCATTAAATATTACTTTAAGAAAGGGGATAACCATTCCAATACTTACAACATTAAAAACTGATGTAAGAATATTAAATCCTAAAAACTGATAAAGTTGCCGAGCATAAGGTTTGGCAAGTTTAAATATGTGCTTAAACTTAATCAACAGTGCGAAAATATAACCCTAAATTTATTTTGCGTTAAAAAAGAAATCTCCAGCGATTATTCCTGCTTTAAACTCGTTTAGTAATGCTTTATTTTTAGAAAAGCGATAAATGGTGCTCTTGGAAACAAAGTCTTTAACATCTGAAACATAGAGATCCCCATTTGCTGGGTTTACTTCTAGGTTATAAAAAACTTTATTATTGTCCTCTATCCACAAATTACCTCGGTCTGAAGGATCATTTAAATCCACCTTCCAAATTCCATTGTTTAAATAGTATAAACAATTTGAAACACTATCATAAGTTAAGCTTGTTGGTGTGCCTTCTATCTGGTTGACTGTGTAACCTAGATTGGAGTTAATTACGGATAAGTTTGCTGATTTACCTCTTGAAGCATCTCCTCTCCCAAGCACCCAAATGTTTTCATCCTTTGTTTGAATTATACCCTCCGGCATCCAACCTATATGGTTTATACTATCAGAAATGAGATCCTTAGTTATATCAATTGCATAAATGTTTTCTGTTTCAGGAGTTGTAAACCAGAAAATACCGTCTTTAACTATTCCTTCTTCTGAATGCCCATTGCAAGGAATTGAGCCAATAACTTTTAGAGATTTTAAATCCAGAACAGAAATTGCATTGGCGTATAAATCTGTTATATATGCCTTATTATCACTTACCTGATAAATATTACGGGGTGAAGTTAGCCCGTTGATTTCTCCAATCTTATCCAGCTCTTTATTTGCAACAACTACCTTACTGGAGTTGTTAACTACAAAAAAGTATTGCTCATTTATAAATGCAATTGACTGAAACACATTACCTAGAGACTCATTGTTCTTTTTTGAGTATAACTCATCTTCTATTGTTTCGGAATCTTCATAATAAATTGAAAGTGTGCCTTCTCCCCAGCCAAAATTCCCTTCATTAGCTATTAATATTTTGCTTCCACTAGTTTCTACAATTGCGGGATCATCTTCTTTGCAGCTATATAGTAAAGAGGTTATGACTATTGCATATAGTATTACTGTACGCATATCCTAGTTTGATAAATTTTATCTTTTGAGTGAATCGACACAATGAAGTTACCGGTATTGAAAATCCTAAAATAATTATCCTGTGTGCAAAGTACTTCCTTACCTAATATGTCTCTTACAATTATTCTGTTGGCTTTTCCAACTAAATTAAATTTAGAACCTGCTTGATTTACAGTTGGCAGTATCTTGTGTTTAGACACTTGATTATCGGCAATAGAAAGTGCAACTCCATTAACCACAGCTACTGCATCTAAATCAAAACCTGAGCTCTCGAAAGGGCTTGGATACGGGTCATTTATAATCTTACCTTTACTATCTCTGCTACCTAAACTATCTGTTATGCTTCCTACAACATCTATTATTTTCACATATTTAATGCTGTCTAAACCAACCTCATTCAAATCAAATAAAGTGCCATATGGAGCTTGATGTTTGCCAGCTAAATTATAAACCTGAATAGGGTTTGTATATGCAAAATTATCTGTTTGATATGATGTGTCAATTACCGATTCATTGGGAAACCGAACATAGTTTTTTCCATCTGCACTTACTTCTACAAATGCTAATTCTAGATAGAAAGATAACCCAACTTTAAATCCATTTTCGAAAACAGCAAAATCAAATCCAGGTATGTTAACTATTGGATTTTCAAAAGTCAAAACTGCACTTCCTCCATCTCCTAAACTAACTACATCCCCATCCATTGCACCTAAGGCACTTAAAGCAGTTCCAATAGTTGGTTTTCCAAGAGAAGTATCTTCTAAATTCTGCCAACCTAAATTAAGCACACAATCTGTTGCCCAATTGGTTATACCAAAGTAATCTTTATGTATGGATCTACTGCCTACTTCGCCACCTGGCCCATCAAACTGAGCATAAGCTGTGCTGCAAATTATTAATATTATTAAAACACTTGGACACCTCATTGCTTAATGAACTTTTTTGTTACTCGCCCTGCATCTGAATCAACAGATATTACATAAACTCCCGATTGCAAATAACTAACATCTATTCTTGTATCATTGGTAACTACATTATAATTCTGATTGATTTGTGAACGACCATCAAGGCTGCTTATTATTACTGTGCTTATGTTACTATTCGATATAATGTTTAAACTTTCGCGAACTGGATTTGGATAAATGCTAAGTTCTACGTCGCTTTCCATATTTATACTCGATGGGATATATTGTGCTAAAGCAAGACTAAAATAAGAAGGAGTATTCATTCCCCACATTCCATTATCTGAAGACTCTAAAATAAATGAAACTTTATCTGAGGGGACTAATTCTAACTTAACCCAATCATTTAGAATATAGTCTTTACTATTATCTGAAAACCTATAGTCAGCTAGGTATATTGTATCCCTCGCAATAACTTCTCCATTATGTTTTTCAAAACTTGCAATAACCCTAAAATAGTCTGGATCATTGCTTGTTTCTCCACCAAATTTTTTACTAAAAGACGATCCATTTAGCATATCTAGTGCTGCATAGGTTGTATTGTTTATAAAGAATGAAACTGGAGTTGGGTTTTGTACAAGCCCAAAAATTAGTTCATCTTGATCTAAGCCAAATGGTGTTCTAATTTCATTTTTTTGAGCACTATTCACAAAATGAATTTGATGAAAATTCCAATATGATTCTGGTGTTGTAATTGGCAAGGGTGTTATAGAACTGTATTGATTTTGAAAACCTGCAGTGGTATCATCGTACTTGCTGCTTACACTCCATCCAGACCAAGAGTCCCACGCCTCATTATAATTGTTTGGAAAAAATAAATGATTTACAAGAAATCCTCCTTCATTATTTATCCCATTATCAAAGGTATCAGCAGGAAAAGTCTCAAACTCTATTTCTTCTGACAAATTTGATTTGGCATTAAAGTCATCCATACAAAAATATGTTGGTGTATTGATACCCCACATACCTAAGTCGCTGCTTTCAAACCTAAAACTTACACTATCCGCAAGTATTTCACTGCTAAAATTATTATTAAAATCAACGAATTGCCAATCTTTTAGTATGTAATCTTCGCTATTGTCTGAACTCCTAAAGTCTGCTAAGTAAAGAGTGCACTGTGCCACAATTGAACTTTTAAGATAACTTTCAACTACAACTCTAAAATAGTCAGGATCATCACCTGTTTCTCCACCAAATTTTTTACTAAAAGATGAACCATTTAACATATCGAAATACGCATACGTGTTATTTGAAAGGTAGGCTCCTGTTAAATTAGTAGGATTTTCTAGCTTAATGTTACACGTTTTGTAACCCACTAAATACTGAGACGTGTTTGAAACGCCAGATCCTGTAATTGAGCTGTATTGATTTTGAAATCCAGCAGTTGAGTCATCTCTCATATTGCTTAAACTCCAACCAAACCAACTGCCTCCCCAGGCTGTGTCATAATTATTATTGAAAGTTCTATCAAAATGAAATAATCTTCCGCTACCATCAGATCCATTATTAAAGGTATCCATACCTGAAAGCGGTAAGTTGTCAAATGTAGAATACACTCTTGAATGCTTGTATTGAGCATATGTTGAAACAGTAAAAATTAATAATAAGAAGGATGAAATTATTTTTCTTTCCATGGGTTTAAATTTGCGGTATAATTTATGTTGAGTTTGAAAACTGCCCCAGGCATTGGCATATTAGGTACGTTAAAATAAGGTGTGTTAAATACATTGGAAACTACACCTCCAAACCTTATTTTATTTAGTTGATAGGACCCCCCGATTTCAGTAATAAAATAAGGTTTTATAAATGCCGAATTATCCGAGGTATAATAGTTGTTTCCTACTATTTGTTCATTAACGTATATTGAAAGGGCCTTTCCTCTATAACAACTTGTAATATTTGATGTGAAACTTGGCGTATAGATTAGTTGCATCCCATAAATATCATCGTTTTTGGATGAAGGATTGTAGGTTGATTTTACCCATTGTACATTTCCTCTAACAAGAATTTTCTTGGCCTTGTAAGTGGTATTTATTTCCATACCTCTTGTTAAAACTCCTGTAATATTAATTGGCATAATTACTGGGAAACCTTGCCAAGCAACAAAGTTCTGATAAATACCTCCGAATATGTTAAGCTTTAAATCAACTGCATTTAAATAAAGGTTATAATAACCATCCAACCTATACCCATCTTCGGCTTTTAAATCTGGATTGCCCATTGCAAAACCTGGCTCATACCAATACAACTCGTTTAGGGTTGGTAATCTGTAAACCTTTTGAGCCAAAACTTCAACAACATTGTTTTTATTTAATGCTTGTTTTAGTTTCAATTTTGCACTCATCCATATTTTTTTATCAAATTGAAGTTGATGTTTAAAATCAATTTCTCTTTTCTTAGATTTATGTTTTACGGCATAAAAAAGTTTGAGTCTGTTCCATTTTGCAGAATTTACAATGACGTTAGAATTATACCAAGCATTTTGATTTCCTATACCTGCAATAAGCGTAAACTTATATGTCATTCTTTTTTGTAATAACAAAGACGTATTGACATTTAAAACATCACTTCTGGAAATTTCACTTTGCTTAGAATCAAAGTCAATTCGTTCTTTCCAAAGTTGATTTTTAGCACTAAAAAACCATCCGTTCTTAAAAAAAAATGAATAATTATTAGACATCATTAAATTTAAATCAAATTGCCTACTTTTAGATATATTAATCAAACCTTGAGGTATGCCACGCTCAGACATTTGAAAGTAAATTGAGTTTTTCCAATGGCCATTTTTATTGTGCAAATTTTCTATGGATTGGTAAATGCTTGTTTTTGTTATGTCTCCATTTTGTTGATATTGATTTATCCCGTAAGGACTCAACGAAACTCTATTTGCCGATTGCAAGCCCAAAGCAGAAATAGCGTATTTAATGTTGTTTGAAATATTAGAATATCTACCACTAATGGATTTGGCCAACAACGAAGAAAAGCCCGTACTAATGGTAAAAGATGGAGCATAACTCGTTGGTTTTAGGTTAATTCCTGTTCCAATATTACTTGTACCAACACTGCTATTTGGAGATTCTACAAAAGAGGAGTTGCTAAAGTGTATAGCATCAAGTAAGCTTAAATCCATTGTGCCATTCATACTACTTTGGATATTTTTGCCATCAATGTAAATTGGCAAATGCATTGTTCCCAGGCCTTTATAGCTTAATGTGCTTAAAGATGACACTCCATTACTTCTAATAAATATCCCTGTTTGCTTTTGTAAGATTTCACTGAAGTTTTGATGAGGATTACTTTTTACAAGGTCTTTTAAAAATATCGAATTTTGAATGTTGTTTGCTTTAACTCTTACCGAAACAGAGTCTAATAAAGACACACTTGTATCCGCTACCTGAGCGTAAACTCTAGTACTTGCAAATAATAATATAAAACCTATCAATTTCAAATTGCTCTTTCTTATTACAAAGTGCAAAAGAGAAATAAATAATAAAAGGCAGTAATACCTGACTCCTATTGCCTTTTTTCCCGAAAGCAAGCTTAGTAAATTATAAAAGCAGGTCTTCTGACTTATCTCTTTGTGCGTTTACCTTCCCATTTATATATATAAACAGTGGTTACAGACTACACACTTTATAAAGAATTACAGCTGCGGGTACAGTGGAGGATTTTACACCTCGCTTCCCTTACACTTTTACAATTGCAAATCTAAACGTTTAAGCTTTACTGCATAAACTTATTGTGCACAATTTCACTTCAGATTATATTTGCACTCAATGGCAACAACACAAGATTTATCGAGAGGGATGTTTATGAGGTACAATGGTCAATTATGCCAAGTAGTGGACTACCAACATACTATGCCGGGTAAAGGGGGAGCTTTTTATCAGGTTAAAATGAAAAATGCAATCACAGGTAAATCTATGGACCATAGATTTAGAAGTGGAGAAAATATTGACGATGTGAGAGTAGATCAGATTGAGATGCAATACCTGTATAATGATGGAGATAATCTTATTATGATGAATACTGAAACCTTTGAGCAAGTTGGAATTCCGGAGACTATGTTAGGCAATCAAATGAAGTTCATTAAAGAAGAGATGATTCTTAACGTCTACTTTGACGAAGGAAACCCGATAATGGCTGAAGCTCCTAAACACGTTATTTTAGAGATAACATACTCAGAGCCAGGAGTTAAAGGAGACACTGCAAACAACCCTTTAAAGCCTGCAACTTTAGAAACGGGAGCAGTTGTTAATGTTCCCTTATTTGTAGAAACTGGTGAAAAAATTAAAGTTGATACAAGAACAGGGGATTATATTGAACGAGCTAAATAAAATTTAAAGCACCACAAAAAAGGGAAGCAAATTGCTTCCCTTTTTTGTTATTTTTTAATACTAAATTATAGCAATTGCAGAATAAACCAGATTAAAACAAGAAGTACTAAGACACCTAATATCCAATTTAAGATTGGTAAAAATTTACCTACCAAAGAAATTACAAGTAATATTAAGAGCACTATCAATATTAGGCGAATGAGCGATGAATTGTCATTCGTTGAGTCTACCTCTATACGTTCAAGCCTTTTTTCAATCTTTTTCATAGGCTTACTAAAAGCAACCTTACCTTTTAACTCATTTAAGTTGTTTTTGAAAGTACCATTTTTTTTTCTAATAACGGGTTTAGTGCTTTGATTGATTACTTCTATTTCATTTCCAAACTTAGAGATATTTTCAGTATTTAATTTATTGTCAACTTTAGTAATTGCTTTAAGAACAAATGGCTTTTTGCTAATCTCTGCTTTTTCGTCTTCTTTTTTGCGTACAAGGTTTTTAGCTGCAATTTTATTCTGTTTCTCAGTTTTATTGCTTTCTACCTTTGTAAGATGTGTTGCCTTTATCTTACGCGTTAAGCTACCATATCTTGCTTGAGTACAAGAACTAGCCAAGAAAACTATCATAGCTGCAATTCCTAAGATTGATTTATTTATTTTCATTTGCATTTAATTTCATCAAAAATAATGAATGTTTTAAATCCTAATAGTAATTTTTTAGGCATTACAGAAGTAAATTTATACAGTTACAACCAGAGCAAATGTGTAATCCAGCAAATTCCGTATGAGCATACTTCCACACACAAGAAAGGGAGCTCCTCTGGACCTTCAAGTATCCTGAAGAGTTCTCATTTTGTGGAATATTACGACATTGAATTACAACAAGAAACTTATAAGAAATGTGGTATTGCAAGTCTTTCACCCATTGACTTTGGGAACCTTATTAATGAAGAAGCTATGGATGTTATTTACCAAGAATCGCGTAAACATTTAGAGAATAACAAATTTATTGTAAGCCTTGGAGCCGAACACACCATAACTTATGGTATTTTTAAGGCAGTTAAAGAAAAATGGAATGATATTGGTATTCTACAACTTGATGCCCACAGTGATTTACGGCTATCATACGAAAATAATATATGGTCTCACGCAAGTGTTATGGCAAGAATTAACGAGCTAAATACTAACATCTATCAAGTTGGCATAAGGGCACAAAGCATAGAAGAAGCAAACTTTATAAACATATCACCACATATTAAAACGTGGTATGCTCATAATATTTGGGAGAATGAACAATGGATGGATGAAGTTATAAAACACCTTCCTTCTAACCTATACATAACTATAGATACAGATGGCTTTGATCCAAGTATTTGCCCAAGTGTTGGCACTCCTGAACCTGGAGGTTTACAATGGTATCCAACCTTAAAATTTTTAAAAAAAGTATTTAAAAAGTGTAACGTAAAAGGCTTTGACATTGTGGAGTTAAATCCTAAAAATGAAGAAGACAATACAGCCTACAATATGGCTCAATTATGCTACAAATTAATAGGGTATAAATACTCTAAGTAAAAAATAAAAAAAACTTAATTTGCAGATAAATGGAAGTATACTTCGATAACGCAGCCACAACTCAAATCGACATCCAAGTCATCGATAAGATGTCTGAGATAATGAAAAATGTATTTGGCAACGCTTCTGCAATACACGCTCAAGGCAGAAAAGCAAAAGCCGTTGTTGAAATGGCAAGAAAAAATATCGCCAAATTAATTAATTGTGAGAGTTCAGAAATTATATTTACTGGTAGTGGCACTGAAGCCGATAACATGGCCTTAAGATGTGCAGCTAATGATTTAGGAGTAAAATGTATAATTACTAGTAAAATTGAACACAAAGCAGTTTTAGATACGGCCATAGAACTCGACACCAACAATATTGCCAAAGTCCATTTTGTTAAGCTAGATAATTTAGGTAGAACTAATTTAGATGATTTAGAAAAATTAGCTGGCCAAAATCCAGGTGCACTTATAAGTATAATGCACGCTAATAATGAAATTGGAACATTAAACAACATACAAGAAATTAGCAAAATAGCCAGAGCAAACAAATGCTACTTCCATACGGATACTATTCAAACACTGGGACATTATACAATGGACATAAAAGCCTTAGATGTCGACTTTGTAACGTGTTCCGCTCATAAATTTCATGGCCCAAAAGGATGTGGGTTTTTATATAAAAATAAGTCCTTAAAAATTCGCCCCATAGTTACAGGTGGTGGCCAAGAAAGTAAAATGCGAGCGGGTACAGAAAATGTAATGGGTATTGCGGGTCTAGCAAAAGCTTTAGAAGTATCAAACAGTAATATTGATGTAAAAATTGATACTGTTACACGTATTAAGCAGTACTTTATTAAACAACTTCGAAAAAAAATACCTGGAGTGGATTTTAATGGAGATATAACACCAAAAGGCGGATTATATACTGTCTTAAATGTATCTCTACCCCCTACGGACAAAGCTTCAACCTTATTATTTCAATTGGATATTAACCATATATCTGCTAGTGGAGGTTCTGCCTGCAATAGTGGAGCTATTAGCGATAGTCACGTTTTGCAAGGTATAAACCACCCAAAAGATAGATCAGCTATTAGGTTCTCTTTTAGTAAGTTTTCTAAAAAGGAAGAGGTTGATTACGCCATTGCCAAACTTATAGAAATATTAGAGCTTGAAATTTAAACGACACTTTAGTTACTTTTTGATTAACAATCATTCATAAATTCGCACACCTTTAAAAATGAAAAAAATAAAAAACGTATTAATAACACTAATGGTTTTAGCAATTTTACACTCTTGTGGAAATGCTGAAACTAGTTCTACTGAAAGCAACACTTCTACTACAGACAAAACTACTGAGGCTTTAGAGCAAGCCCCAGAAGTGGCACAAACGCCAACCGTTAAAATATTAGGTCAATCAGATTTAGCTTCTAAATTAACTGAAGAAAATGTACTTCTTATTGATGTAAGAACGCCAGGAGAAGTAAGTGACGGTTATATAAAAGGAGCTCATAAGTTTATAAATATAAATGATGCTGATTTTTTACCTTCTATTGATGAATTGGATAAAGAAAAAACATATGTAATGTATTGTAGAAGTGGAGGTAGATCTGGTAAAGCCGCCAACATTATGGTTCAAAAAGGATTTAAGGATGTATATAACCTTGAAGGTGGCATCCTAAATTTCAAAGGAGAAATAGCAAAATAAAAACTTGCTCAAACGTTTATTCCTTTCAAATCGGGCTGGAATTTTACTTGCTCTTGTAATAACATCAGGAGCATATTTTCTAAGTACAATAATTTCTTTTAATGCAGTACTACTAGCATTAGTTTTAGGGATTTTAGTTGGAAATTTGGTCAACCTACCGGATATCACTAAGTCTGGCATTAAAACAAGTAGTGGTTTAATTCTTGAGCTTGCTATAATTTTAATGGCATTTGGCATAAACTACACCAGCTTTATAACCCTAGGTTGGCAAACCATTTTAATTATTGTAGCAACAATAACCGCTGTTTTAATTTCTACAGTACAATTGTCTAAGGTTTTTAAATGTCCTGGTAGCACAGGTTGGTTGGTTGGTTTTGGAACAGCTATTTGCGGATCTTCTGCAATAGCAGCATTGGCTCCAAGTATTTCTAAAGATAAAACCGACATTGGTATTGCACTTGCCGTTGTTAATTTATTTGGTTTGCTTGGTATGGTAGTTATTCCGGTTATCACTAAAGATTATTTAACCGATGTTCAAAATGGTGTTTTAATTGGTACATCATTACATAGTGTAGGTAATGTTGCAGGTGCTGGGGCTAGTTTGAGTAATGCTGTGGGCGAACTCGCCGTAACCGTAAAACTTGGCAGAGTTGCTTTGCTTACTCCTGCTCTTTTGGTAATAAGCTTTTTTTTAGGAAAAAAAACCAATCCAGACGTTAAAACTAAACTAAATCTACCTTGGTATTTAGTTACATTTATCGTGATTTCTGTTTTGGGCTCAATATTCACTATGCCTTCAGAAGTGCTATCACTAGCTAAACAAAGCAGTAACTTTTTACTTGCAATGGCTATGGCTGCCATTGGCTTAAAAGTTAGTTTTAAAACATTACTAAGTTCTGGTAAAAAGGGACTGATATTTGGTGCTGTTTTATTTGCAATTCAGCTAGTTGTAATTGCTGGGTTAATGTGGGTATTTAAAACTTAATATTCAATCGTTCATGTCTAAATTACATTTGTATTATTCTTGATTAATTATTAGCCTAGTTTTCCTTAAGTCTCGTATCAATAATAAGGCTAAGGGTGCACTTACTCTTTAGACCATCACTAAGTTGATATTTGAGAACATAAAAAATCCCAAGCTAAAAAACTTGGGATTTTTTATGTTTACTATTTTATTCTTTTCTACTCTACCCAGTCTGCCATAAACATATTGGTTTCGTGTGTTCCTCCGTTGTTTCGGTTACTAGAAAAAACTAATTTAGTTCCATCTGGCGAAAACATTGGAAAAGCATCAAAAACACCGTCAAAAGTAATTTGTTCAATTTCAGTTCCATCTAGGTTGGTCATAAACAAATTAAATTGAGGTCTTCCACCTTCTTTTGCACTTTTATGGTTCGAACTAAAAATCACTTTCTCTCCACTTGGATGAAAAAATGGTGCCCAATTTGCATTACCTAAATCTGTTATTTTTTTAAGATCAGAACCATCAACATTACAAACATAAAGCTCCATGTTAGTTGGCATCACTAGATCCTTTTCTAATAAACGTGTATATTCCATCATATCTTGCTCATTAGTTGGTCTTGAAGATCTAAAGATCAGTTTTGTTCCATCTGGCGAAAAGAATGCTCCACCATCATACCCAAGCTCGTGCGTAATTTGCTTTACATTGCTTCCATCAATATCCATTGTAAAAAGCTCTAAATCACCCGTTCTTGTGCTTGTAAATACTATCTTATCTCCTTTTGGGCTAACGGTAGCCTCAGCATCATAACCTTCTCTATCCGTTAATTTCTTAACAATGTTTCCTTTTAGATCAGCTACATATATTTCAAAGTCAGGATAAATTGGCCATACATATTTATCGGTATGTGGAGGTTCTGGTGGGCAAGCTTCATCTCCTTCGTGCGTACTTGCATAAATAATGGTAGAGTCCCCCGGCATAAAATAACTACACGTAGTTCTACCTTTACCAGTACTTATTAATTGAGGTATACCCTCTTCCCAAGTATCGTTAACATCGGTAACATAAATTTGGTCGCACTCTGCATCCCAAGCTGGGTTTTTTGCTTGAAAAACCAACTTGTCGCCAGCAAAGCTGAAATAAGCTTCAGCATTATCTCCTCCAAATGTGATTTGCCTAATGTTTTTAAGGTGCTTTTCACCTGCATAGTGCAAGGAGTCAACGACTTTTGTAGCACCAGACCAACCGTCTTCGCCTTCTTTTTCCGCTGATTGTTTACATCCAAAAAATGCTAAAGTAGCAATCATTAAAATTGATATTTTTTTCATTGAAATTATTCAGTTTTTAGTTTTAAAGCAAAGCATATTCAAAAGTTGGATGCCCAGAAATACCCTTGCTATTATAAAAGTTCACAAATCTAAGCTTGTAAACAAAACCTGAGTTAGTTTTTATAATATATGTTAAGTTTTCTTCTACTGTATACGCCCCTGCATCGAGATTGTATGATTTCCAATCCCACCCAATTATAGATTTTTGATTTGAATTAAAATCAATAGAGTCTAAAGCTGTTGCATTCACATCTTCAAATTTATTTTCTAATCTTACAGCTGAAGCGTTACCCAATAAAGTTCCATAAACCAGATAATCTGCTTCTTCGTCTGGAAAAATTACGTAATCGGTATACTTACCAAATGCAATATCATATTCACTTTCCAGTGGTATACTCAAGATTTCTTTTTTAAGGATATTGTAGTAACCATTTTCAAGTTCAACTATTGCTTCTAACTCATATGCACTCTCTATTGGGCTATATTGAATGCGATAGCCTTTATCTAACTTAGTTATGTGCAATTTGTAAAATCCTAAGTGATTGTAGTCATCATCAAAGCCATAATCAACAACATAGTTTCTATCTAAGTCAATGTGCCATTGATTTTCACTATTCACAGTTAAATAAGAAAATTGCAAACCTGCAGTGTCTAACTTGAATTGCCAAGCCTCATCCAAAGGAGCTACTCTCATACTTCTAAAATAGTTTATTTTTACTGATTCATTTTCAAAATATAAATCCCAATCTTGCGGATTTGCTGTCGCCATAAGCGAATCATTTTCTAGCGAATAAAATGAAATATCTTTTCTTGTTTCACCTGCATCTATTTCTACAGATTTATTTAATCTGGGTCTTGGCTCTATCCCCTCTTCATTAGGAAAACAAGAAGAAAAAAACAGGGCTAATATTATTAAAACTTTAATCTTTAAATTCATATTTAATGCTAATAAAAAAGGTTCTTCCTGGGCTAATTGAAACATAAGATGTTGACGGAGTATGTGCACCTACTTCTGTAGTTTGAGAATTTATATTTACCACATTAAAAAGATTCCTAGCTCCCGCACTAATTCTTAATTTGTTATTTAAAAATGGTTGACTTAAGGAAACATCTAACATACTATATGCATCTTGCTCCTGTAATGTTTTAGCGTTGCTTGATGTATCACTAAAGACTCTTGCTATGCTGCCAAAATAATTATAAAAAACGTTTATTGAAGTTTCACTTTTGGCAAACTTAAAGGTTGGCTGAAGCACTAGCTGAGGTGAAAAACTATAATTTCTTTGCTCACCACTTACACCATTATAGATTCCTATATAGCTAAGGTTAGCACTAAAACCAAGGTTTTTGTATTTAACCTGCTGTCCTATCTCTGCTCCTATCGATTCATAAACTCCAATATTTCCATATTGTGCTTGAATGGGCCCACTAACCAATAATTCTATTTTATTATCTATATGATTAAAGAAACCATCAACCTTAGTTATTAATTGATATTTTTTCACCTTAAAATAGCGTGTGTAAGAGGAAGTTATAGAGTGTGAAGTTTCAGACTTGAGCTGGTCATTCCCAAACACTTCATGTCTGCTGTCATTAAAATCTAAGTAGAGTTCTTTTAGCGAAGGGGCTCTAAAACCCTTTCCATAGGCAACTTTTATAATCTGAGATTTAGGTAAATTAAATTTTGATTGAACGGAGTATAAAATCGGCGATTTGAAGGCCGAGTTATATGCGTATCTAGCCCCAGCTCTTACTAAAAAATAGCTTGTTAGTTGTTTTTCGGCACTTGCAAACAACGCAGCATCTATTTGCTGCTGTTGATTGGCTTTTATTCTGTTTCCCGTTCCAAATTCATAGTTTCCATCAAAGCCCAAGAGGGTTTCTATTCCTTTTTTCTCAAACCCATAAATAGCTCTAAAAACTGATGCATTAAAAGTTTGAGTATCTTGTTCTGACACACGAGGTATTAATGATTCTCCAAGGCTTACTAAGTCTTTATAATATTTATTTTTGATTCTGTTAAAATAGTTATTACTAACAATCATCTGGATGCTAGAAGTACCCACTTCCCTACTATAACTTAGACTATTATCAAACCGTTTGTTTTTATATTTTTGGTCAACTGCAGTTTCTTTATATGGAAGAATTGGAGTTCCTCTATCTAAGAGTAACGATTTTAAAAATTCACTTCTTAGTGTAATTTTTGCTGTTTTGTGTTTGTAAGCATATTGCAGCCTACCAGTATATTGTTCCTTTGGTATCCAGTCAAAAGTTCTATCTGTATTGTTTGCACTCCATCCATCAAAAAACATTCTTCCGCCGCTTAAGGTAAAGTAGTGTTTATTAAAAGATTTTGATGCAGTTCCTGAAAAATTATATTGTCCATCTGTTTCATAGTTAGAACTTAGATTAAAACGTGGCTTCTTACTAGTGTTTGATGTTACAATGTTGATGGTTCCTGCCAATGCATTTGACCCGTATATAACAGACATAGGGCCTTTAATAACTTCTATCTGCTTTGTGTTTTCTAAATTAAATTGTTCCAAGTCTAGTTGGTTAAACATTCTGCCGATTACAGGTACACCATCTACTAGAAATTTTACATTATCGCCTCCAACTCCCATTAAAGAGAGACCGGATGAACCTAGAGCGTTGTCTCTGCTCATTCTTATATTACTCTCAAAAGTTAGGGCATCTCTTAAATCAACAGCACCTAAAGATTCAATTTTTTTTGAATCAATTTTAGAGATATTTAAAACTGTATTTGAAAGTGTTTTACTTCTATGGATATCTGTAACTACTACCTCATCTAGCATATAATCATCTTTGTACATAGCAAGATGATAGACCGTTTTAGACTTAATTACTTCTCTAATTTCTTGAAATCCAAATGACGATATAAGAACTTCAGTTGGTCTTTTAATGTTCATACTTACCGTATTTTGAGTTCCATCAGACCACCTTTTAGTTCCATTTTTAAATAACACAGAAAAAGACAGGGATTTTCCTGTCTCAGCATCCACAACATCTATCACTGTTTGTGCCTTTAAAGAAAAAGACACAAACAGTATTAGACTAAAAACAAATAAATTTTTACTCAACAATTAATTTGTGGTTTGAAGTTTGAGTAGAAGTCTTAACACTTACTGTATAAATGCCACTTGCTAACGTTTCTGCATTTAATGTTAGCGTTGCGTTTGCTTCTACAATGTTACTTAAAATAACTACTCCTTGTAAATTTAGGACTGACACATCAGCACTAGAATTAAAACCATTTTTCACATGTAACTTATCAGTAATAGGGTTTGGATAAACCAATGTTTTATTTGCAGTAAAAGAAGAAACTCCGGCTGTTCCACTTATTCTCTCAACATTAAAATAAAATCCACCTTCTGCTCCACCAACGTAGTTGGTAAAGAACATTTTCCATACATCTCCTTCTGCATTTCTTATAAAATAAGTTAAATCCGAAGTAATATCATATTGAAAAGTACTGTTATTAAATGATTTCCAATCAGATCCAATTTCAGTAATTGATGAAGACCAAGTTAAATTCATAGTATCGTTACTAGAAGTAGCAACACCACTTCTTTCAGCAACCTCATAGCCTTTATTTACTTTTACTCCGCTTACAGGATAATAAACAAAATCAGGTCCAGCTTGTATGCCGATATAGTATTTAGTAAATAACACATCCCAGCTTTCTGAAATTGGTTCATCATTAACTACTGCTCTATTTACAGAACTATATAGAACAAAGTTTTTATCAGCATAAGCCTCGTCCTTTTTATTAAGAGTAAAGTAATTTGTATTTGCTCCCCCTAAGTCACCTATTTTAACGGTGTAAAGACCTGCAGCACTCATACTAGCAATAACCATCTGGGAATAAGAATCATCCGAATTTTTTAAAATAAATAATCTATTCCCATTAATGTTATGATTATCTGAATTATAAACTCCCCAGCCATAATCGGGATGAGACGTTCCTTGGTTTGCAAAAGCTCCTTCTTCCCAAGTTTCAGTTGAATTGTATACATTGTTCCAATTAAACCCTGTGGTATCAACACTTGACCAATCTGCAGTATCATTGCTATACAAGAACAGTTCTACTCCTGCATTTTCGTTAATTAGTATACTAGCATCAAATCCGGCCGTTGTAAAAGCAATATCCCAAGTAGTTTTAGACACTCTTGAAATTTCATCATTGGAGAAACTGTAATAAACATCTTCAACTCCACCATTAGTAATAACAACATCAGCCTTTTGGGCTAGTAAATTTACGCTAACAAAAGTTAAGATTAGTGTGAATATTTTTTTCATTTTTCTTTTTTTCGCCTGCAAAAGTGTAGTCTACGCATTAAACTAAATACCCAAAAAAGAAATAAAAATACCCGAAAACAAAAATCCAGTATGATTTATGTCAAAAATATAACTGCTCAATATCAGACACTTACAAAACAAAACCAAAAACAACTTAAATTTGTTGTTCAATAAATAGCCCGAAAATTGCAAATCTCAGACCATCAAATTGAACTAAAATTGTTCGCAGTTAACACAGAACCAACACCTTACCACTTCGAAAATGGTTTTATCTGTCTTTTTATCAGTGGCAAAACAGGCTTAGAAATGCCAATGGGTTCGAGAAATATTCCGCTTCCTCCTAACTCAGTTTATTTGTTTTATGATCAGAATAGAACATTTAATCTAAACTTTATCTCAAAAACCATAGCAGATTTATGCGTAATAAAGCTTTCCATAGACACGCTCCACAATATTATTGCCACTGGTACTGATGAATTAAATTTTTCGCAAACTGCAATATTTGAAAAAGAACAATATCATCATTTTGAACCAGCTAGTGAAAATATACAGCAATACTTCCAAGCTTTAATAAAGAACCCCTCAAACCTTTTACTCAATGCTGCTAAGAAATATGAAATCCTCAATGATTATTTCAACTCTAAAAGCATTCAAACTTATAAGTGCCCTTTTTTAAATCAAAAAGACAATGTAAACAAAGTAAAAGATGCAAAGGATCACCTAATTAGTAATCTACAAGAATCACTTACTATAAAGGAATTATCAAAATTAGTTGGTTTAAATGAGCATAATCTTAAAACTGGCTTTAAAGAAATCTATGGCAAACCAGTGCATTCCTATCTAAAAGACTACAAAATATCGAAAGCTAAAGATTTGATTGAGACAAAAGAATATCAAATAAATGAAATTGCAGACCAGTTAGGTTATACCAACGTAAGCCATTTTATAGACGGCTTTAAGAAGAAATATGGCATTACACCAAAGAAATTTGAAATGAGCTTAAGTTAAATTTGCACGACAAGTTTAAATGAGAACACTTACAATCCTAATATTTATAACTCTTAATAGTTGGTCATTTGCACAATCATTTCTGTCTTTACCAATAGACGGAACGAAGGGAAAAGATTGGCTAATCGTAAATTATGTAGACTGGGAAACCGCAGGTTTCAAAGACCACCACTGCGGCTCCAAGAGCTATGATGGGCATCAAGGAACTGATTTCGTAATCCGTAGTTTCAAACATATGGATTCCGGCGTAAACGTTCTAGCCGCGGCATCTGGACGTATAACTTTTATTCAAGATGGAGGTTTTGACCGTGAGACAGAAGGAGATTCCTCTAAGAAGTTTGGAAATTATATCACTATTAAGCATCCAAATAATTATTACTCTTACTATGCTCACTTAAAAAAGAATAGCATAAAAGTTAGTTTAGGAGATTCTGTAACAATTGGTGAAGTGATAGGCCAAGTAGGCAGCAGTGGAAATAGCACAGATCCACATTTGCACTTTGAATTGTGGTTCGATAGCCTTTATGTTGTAGATCCTTTTACAGGAGTCTGTGGCAACCCCCTTTCATTGTGGAATTTTGAACCTCAATATGATACTACTTCTGGACTCTTAAGTTCAGGTCTTACAATCGGTCAAAACCTTTTGATTAATGACTTAAGAGAAAGGACTGAAACCATTGGGCGTCCTTATAAAATAAAACCTAGTTCAGACTCCTCTTTGTACTTCTGGAGTCATTTGTATGGAATGAGAAAAGGTAAAGAACTTTCTTTAAGGTGGACAAATCCTACTGACCAATTATGGTTCAAATATGATTTCACTCTTTCTGAAGATAGTTGGTACTTTTATTACTGGAGCTACATTGACCATAAGAATCTAGATCAGGGAAAATGGCACGCAGACCTATATTATGACAACAAGATTATTGCTTCAGAAGAGTTTAATGTTAAAGGTATTTTGTCGATGTCTACTCCTCTAGCAAAAGAATCTTGCCAAAAACTTAAAAACCAAAGTATCGAAGAACTAATTACTAATCAAAGTTTAGAACTCCAAATTCAAAGTATATACGGCAACCAAATCCAAAAAGTCAATCATCAATTAAAGGGAGTATACATAATAAGCATAACCCAAGACAATCAAACATGTCGCCTTAAACGATTGTTTAATTAACCTTCAATTGTATAAAGTAAGAACATTTTAATTTATACCCAAATTTTTAATCCTTATAGGCTATCCTTTAAGTTTGTTTTTACTTTGCCAATCTTTAAAGCAAAAACACGAGATATGGAAAAAGTAGAATGTTTAATTATAGGTTCAGGTCCGGCAGGATATACAGCAGCTATTTACGCAGCAAGAGCAGATATGAAACCGGTAGTATATGAAGGATTGCAGCCAGGAGGGCAACTAACAATCACTACTGATGTTGAGAATTACCCAGGATACCCTGATGGAATTATGGGTCCGGAGATGATGGAAAACTTTAAGAAACAAGCAGTGAGATTGGGAGCAGACGTTCGCTTTGGTATGATCACTTCGGTAAACTTTGATAAAGATGGAGGCACTCATACAGTAACCGTTGATGGAAAAACTGAAATTGAAGCAGAAACAGTAATCATAAGTACTGGTGCAAGTGCAAAGTGGCTAAATATTCCCTCAGAACAAAGATTAAATGGCAGCGGTGTTAGTGCTTGTGCAGTTTGTGATGGTTTCTTTTATAGAGGCAAAGATGTTGCTATAGTTGGAGCTGGAGATACAGCAGCAGAAGAAGCAAGTTACCTTTCTAAAATTTGTAATAAAGTATACATGCTGGTTAGAAGAGATGAAATGAGAGCATCAAAAGCAATGCAGCACAGAGTTGAAAACCTTGACAATGTTGAAATACTATTCAATACAGAAACAGATGAAGTGTTGGGTAAGATGGCGGTTGAAGGTGTTAGAGTAGTAAATAACATTACCCAAGAGAAAAAAGAACTACAAGTAGATGGATTCTTTGTTGCTATTGGGCACAAACCAAACACAGACATATTTAAAGATTATTTAGAAATGGATGATGCTGGATACCTTATTACAAAACCAGATAGCACCAAAACAAACATTCTAGGTGTATTTGTATCTGGAGATGCACAGGATAAAATATACAGACAAGCAGTTACTGCTGCTGGAAGTGGTTGCATGGCAGCATTGGATGCAGAACGATATTTAAGTATGAAAGGAGCTCAATAAGAAAAATTACCGTTAAAAAAGGCGGAATTAAGTGTTACGACTGTCATGGAAATGCAATTCTATGGCAGTTTTTTTATGATATTCCTCCTTAACTGAAACTTTAACAGGCTGAAAATCAGCAATATAAAATCAAACAAACATATAACTTTTGATGTCATGATTGAAAAATGACAAACGATTAAAAAATGAAACTACCTTCGCAGCAATTAATCAGAGTTAAAAAAACAAATGAAAAATCAACATAAAAAAGAAATCTTCTCTGTTGATGCTTCAAATATAAAGTAAATTTTTAATTATGAAAATATTTAAATCAAGTTTTTTAGTCTTTCCAATAATCCTAATAAGTTTCTTAGGATTAAGCTTATTTACTGAAAAGTCTCCTTCAGAGATTTCAGTTAATACTTTCGGAAAAATCGCAGAATCTGAAGAGACAGAATCAAAAAGTATTGCTGTTGAGAAAGTGGAAGTTTCTAAATCTGTATTCGAAGTAGCTGATTCAATTTGCCTTGAAGCAGGAGTTCCCTTTGAGCTAGTAAAAGAGATTGGTGATAACGAAAGTGGATGGAGGTACATCAAAAACACGAATGGAGGTACAGATAATGGGGACTTGCAAGTTATAGATGCAACCTATTGGTATATGTACGATAAATTAGACCTAGTTGGAGGTAAAACTCGAAGAAACTATCTAAAGGTTGGAATATATTTTCTTAAGGATATGCACAATAGATATGGTAGTTGGAGAAAAGCAAGATTTGCTTACGGACGAGGTAAGTGGAGAAATGAAAGTACTTGGACAGCTCTTGAACACAGATTCATGGGAAAAATAGATTGGTCTAAGTACGATAATTAATTCTAACGTAGAAGTGGGTTTTAACCTGTCTTAAAAAATCTTTAAAGGAGTGATTTTCACTCCTTTTTTTATGTTCATTGTTGAGACTTTTATTAGTGCTATGCAATGTTTTGCAATGTCTTTATAAGCACCAAAAACGGTCGGCAGATCATAGATGTGTCCTGGTTCAGAATTTACTCCATTAATTTCAAATATTATAACATCTCTACCTTCTTCCAAAAACTTATAACTGGGTACTTTTAAGTCCAAACGCCCGTAGTTTAACCCAGATATTTGGCTCACAATACTATCAATTGTTTTGTTTAACTTTTAGGTAATATGGCTATTGCTATTAATAAAGGAGGTTCCCTTAGAGTGACTACCAATCTTATGAACTACAAATTCCTCATTTTCTTTTAACACAATACTTAGCCTTTCTGGATATTCAAGCTTCAAATCCTTTTGGTAAATAAATCCACTTTTGTGTGTTTTTAACAACTCACTTACTGTGGAGGTACCGTTTCCAATTACAGTTAAGAACTTTTTTCAGTGATGGAACTAACAACTCCGCTTTCATTGAAGCCCGTTTTATAATAAAAAACACCCAGTTCCAAAGGATAATCAATATACTCCTGTATTAAAAAGTAATTATACTCTTCACTGTAATTCTTAAGTTCAGTTTCATCTTTTATTTTAACAACACCAAATCCTCTTTCTCCAACATTTGGCTTTGCAATAACGGGATAGGCAATTTCACTAGTCCTAAATTCTTCTATAATTCTAGAATTCAAGCCGCTTTTTACGTGAATACATTTTGGCTTGTACTCTTCTGGAATTAATTCTAAGATTTCATCTTTTTTTCCTCCAAAAAATCCGCCCATATCTATTGTGGGATTTGCAGCAGTAAAATATAAAAGCCTTCTTGTTTTAATAACGCCATAAAAGTAAATGGGAACAACAGGTGAGAATAACAGATACCAAGGCCAGTATTCGTACTTTAACAACTTAGTAAGGCAGTATGGCTTGTTAATTTTAACGTCGATTTCTGTTAAATAACAAAGATATCAACGAACTGACCCTCATAAACTTACATTGCACAAATTTTATATATACTTTTGCACTAAATTATCTAACAATGGACGACAATAGAGAATATGAAACTGATAGCGGCACGAGAGGAAACAAGGCTTTACCTCTATTTATTCTGTTATTTCTTGCATCTTTAGCACTTAATCTGTTTTTATTTTTTAAGTATGCCAAGAATGGAGCTGAGATAAAAGAAAAAAACATAGAGCTTTCAGAATTATATAAAGCTGCTAATTTAAGAGCAGATTCTTTGCAAGCTGAATTGGACTTTACATTAGCACAACTGCAAGATAAGATTAATGAAAACTTAGCTCAAGAGGACTTAAAAGAAGAAATTCGACAACAGTTAGAAACTAAAAAAGCAGCATTGTCATCCGCTCATCGTAGAATATCTAAGTTGATTGCGAGTGGTTCTTCTTCCGAAGGAAGTTATGCAGGCGGCACTTCTGGCAGCGGGTCAGGATTTCCAAAAAACTTGGCTCAAGCAAAAAACCAAATTAGCTCATTACGTCAAACAAATGAAGAGTATCTTCAAAAAATCGAAGAAGTTCAGGATCAATATTTATCAGCTCAACAAGATGCAGATAAATATCAAGAAGAAGCAAAAACATATAGAATTATTAACGATAGTTTGGTAGAGGTAACTTCAACATTGAATAAAAAGTTAGAAATAGCCTCTATTATGCGTGTTGCAGGATTAAAAATATCTCCAATTAGAGAAAAAAATGGAAAGCAGGAGATTACAGAAAAAGCTAGTAAAACTGATAGAATTAAAATAAATTTTTCGGTGTTGGAATCTGACTTGACTGAAAAAGAAAAGAAAGAAATGGTAATTAGAATTATTGCTCCAGGTGGAGTTGTTCTTTCTAAAGACAATAATAAGCTACAAGACATTGATGAAGTTACTAGTTTAAGAGAAACTATAACCTATGATGGGTCGGAGAAAGGCATAACATTTTACTACGATCAAAAAGCCGAATACAAGAAAGGCAGTTATAAAGTAGAATTGTTAAGCAACGGGAAAATCTTAGACAGAAAATCTTTTAGCTTAAGATAAGCTAAATAGAACTAAAAAAAAAGGGGAAGTGCTTTTCGCACTTCCCCTTTTTTTTAACTATAATGAGCCTACAATTCTAATTCAACTTGGTTCTCAAGCAGATAATCTAATGTTTCCCGCTTTCTAATAAGTTTTGCTTCTCCATCAAGTATTAGCACTTCAGCAGGCCTTAACCTTGAGTTATAATTAGAACTCATTGAAAAACCATAAGCTCCAGCATTACCTATAGCTAATATATCTCCTACCCTAACCTCATTAAGCTTTCTATCGTAACCAAAAGTATCAGACTCACATATGTAGCCAACCACAGAGTATATCCTTTCTGTTCCTTTAGGATTTGAAATATTAGTTATTTGATGATATGCATCGTACATCATTGGTCTTAAAAGATGATTTTGCCCAGAATTAACACCAGCAAACACTGTTGAAGTTGTTTGTTTTACAACATTTACATCTACCAATAGCTGTCCTGCGTTACTAACGAGATATTTTCCGGGCTCAAACCACAACTGTAGTTCTTTACCATAGTCTTTGCAAAACTCCTTAAAACTTGCAACAATTTTGGCACCGATATCTTCTACATCCGTTGTAATATCACCCTCTCTATATTTTACTTTAAACCCACTGCCAAAGTCCATAAACTCAAGGTCTTTAAACTCCTTTGCAGCTTGGTAAAGTAAATTTGCACCTCTTAAAAATACTTCAGCATCCAATATATCACTACCTGTATGCATATGTAGACCATTAATCTTAATGCCATAATTATCTACAATTCGTTTTATATGGGGAACTTGATAAATACTAATACCAAACTTTGAATCAATATGGCCCACTGAAATATGACTATTGCCGCCGGCCATTATGTGTGGATTTAAACGAACACAACAAGGAATTTTATCACCATATTCATTACCGAACCTTTCTAGCAAACTAAGCTCATCTATATTAATAATTAGGCCTAATTCAACAGCTTGCTTTATTTCATCAAAGCCAATAGAATTTGGAGTAAACAATATTTCATTAGGTTTAAAACCTGCTTTTAAGCCTAATAATGCTTCTTCTATTGAAACAGTGTCTAATCCAGCCCCTTCTTTTCTTAGCAGCTTTAAAACATTAATATTGGTTAGTGCTTTACACGCGTATTTTATGTGTACATCTACTCCAGTAAATGCATTTTTGAGCTTATGATAATTGTGTACAATTTGATCTGCATCATAAACGTAAAGAGGCGTTTCAAACGTCTTACAAACACCCAATAATTCAACACCTCCTAAGGTGTATTTCCCTTTTGATAATTCCATCTAACTTAAATTATTTTTGGCTAAACCTTATTAAAACGTCTGATCTTAGATTCAGCAGCTGATCTAGATTTAGAATATTTTATAGATTTTTGACAAGATGACAATTTATAATTGTCTAATTTCTGATTCCATTTAAACACAAATTTTAGTCCCATAAAAGATTTATGCTTAGATTGATATGCTCCTATCACTTTTTGAAATGCTTGACCAATAGTTTTGTAATGCCAAAACTCATTCCCATAAACACTATGAAATACTTCTGTTGCCATTAAAATGGATAACCTACGGCAAAATTAAACGCAGTATTGTTATTTAACCATTTATCACTAAAAAAATCCTTAATAACCCATCTTTTGTTTTCTTGATAGGTAGGATCGTGCAATGCAATACCCCAATCCATCCTGAAAATAAAATAGTCAAAATCAAACCTAACTCCAAAACCAGTATTAATTGCAAACTCTTTGTAAAACCTATTAAGCCTAAATTCTGCATTTTTAAAATTAGCATTTTCTCTAAAATTCCACATATTGCCAATGTCTAAAAATAAAGCACCTTCCAAATACTTATTTATGAGCGTAAATCTGTATTCTGCATTAGATTGTAAGATTATCTCACCTGTTTTCTCAACTGCAATATTGCTTGTAGAATCGCTGTAGCTGCCAGGGCCAATAGTTCTAGGCCTCCAAGCTCTTAAACTATTACTCCCACCAACAAAAAAACGTCTTTCATAAGGTAAAAATTGAGAATTGCCAAAGGGAAGTCCAAAGCCTGTATAGCCTTTTACCGCAATGGCATTATACTGATTTAACCTAAGGTTGTAACTAACATCTATATCAGACCGAGTATATTGGGCATACTTTATATTAAGCACTTCCTTGTTTATACCAGTATTACTTGAAAATAAATCAAAGTAAAATGAAATTACATTACCAGATAACTCAAGTGGATTAGACCTAACCGTCCAATAGGCGGAAGGACTTTCTTTTTTGTTGGTCCAATAGAAGTTTGCTGTAGGCCCCATTATTAAATTATCTGTTAATAATTGAGTAGTGTAAAATTGAGTATTTACATCGAGTAATTTTAAAAAATCAGGATCTACATCTGCCTTATTAACACTTATTCTAAAAGGTGTTAATCCAAAAAAGAAATTGTCTTTACTAAAATTGTATGTAAAGTTTAGAGGGAAAACCTTTCTTGTGTAATTAATATTTCTATCAAACAAAAATGAAGCATCTACTTTAGTACTTTTTCGCGTAAAGACCTCGCTAAATCGCTTTCGTTCAAAATATACTAAAGATGGCAAAATATATTCAGCCGTAACGCTTTGTCTAAAATTATTGAATGAATTGTCACCACTACTAGCAATCTGAGTTTCAAATGCAGTAAGTGCACTCAAGTTAAAACTCTCTGCTCCTCCAAAAACATTTCTAGTACTAAAAGTTATATTATTTACAATTCCAGCATTCAAGTTTTCAGTTACTTGTACACTTGTTCTTTGGTCTGAAAAAATAGCTTGCGGCTCCCAAATAAAAACGTGTCTAACAGCTGGTTGTAATTCTATTTCTGCAATAATTTTTTCTGAACTATCTGTAGGAGACGGTCTAAATTTTATGGTGACAAAATTGAATAAACCCATCCCTAATAAGTTAGAGTAAGTTTTTTGCACCCTACTAGCGTTATATAAATCTCCCGGTCTAAAAACTATGTTTTTACTTAAAATCAAAGGCTTTACGAAATAGCCTTTTTCTAAAAAGACTAATCCATTGTAGTCCAAGGTATCTGTAACTTCCCCCTTCCCTATTTTAACGATTACCTGTTCTATACTTTGCTGCAAGTGTGGTTCATAATTTTTCTTATTTCTAATGTTTACCAAAAGGTCAGCTTTAAATGGATTTTGGTTAGTATCCACCTGAAAATCCACATATGCAGAATTAAAATAGTAAAATCCATTATCTCTAAGTAAAGCTGTAATTCTATTTCTCTCATTTTCAATTATATCGAACTGTAAACGTTGTCCAACTTTCAACATTTTGGCAGCTTCGTTATTCTTTATTATTTGCTCAATATCCCTTGAAGTAGCATTGTATTCCAAGGAATTTATCTTGTGGAAATCATTTAACTCGACATTATAAATAACCTTAGCCCTTTTCTTTAAAACTTTTTTAGGAACCACTTCAAAGCTTACTTTATTATTTAAAAAGCCTTTACTAAAATAGTAATCTGATAGTCTTCTGGTGGATAAACTAATTTGATTACTATCGACAAAAGAAGGTTTCTCTCCAATTTTCTCTGCTAATCTTCTAAGTTTTGATTGCTTTTTTATTATCCCAAACCCTTTATTGCCATATTGATACGCCCACAAGTGAAATTTAATAAAACCCACAAGCTCTCTGTTAGGTAAAGGCCTTAAATTGTTAGTCTCTTCACTTAAATCAACTCCCTTAGAATCTCCTCTCTCAATCTTATTAGCAATGAGAAGCTGTTTATTCTTTGGCACAACTTTGGTGATATTGCAGGCAGATAAAACCAAAAGGGTGCAACATATAAAGCAATATTTTAGATTTGTGCTCAAATTAAGTAACCATTGCTAAGTAAAGCTAAGCTAAAACGATACCAACAACTGGGTTCTAAAAAGTTTCGACAAAAATATGGTCTATTTGTTGTTGAAGGTCTAAAATCTGTAAACGAATTGGCTAAAACAAATTGGCCTGTGGACTGTATACTGAGCACTTTAGATTTTAAAGGAAATATAAATCAAAAATTCAAGCAGCAAACTTATAAAATAGACAGGGTTGATTTTGATAAAATTACTCAATTAAAAAAATCTCAGCAGATATTGGCCATTGCTAAAATTCATCAACCAGTTGTAAAGCCATCTGATTGGAAATTAGCACTTGATGATATAAATGATCCCGGTAACTTAGGAACCATAATAAGAATAGCCGATTGGTACGGAATTACTGAAATATATTGTTCTTCAAAAACCGTAGATGAGTTTAATTCTAAAGTAATACAATCTTCTATGGGATCTTTCTTAAGAGTTAAAATAACACGTGGGCACTTATCTACACTGCTGAAAAATCAGTTAGTTTTTGCAACTTTATTAAATGGCAAAAACATTAGAGAAATAGAACAATCCAAAAAGGGGGTGATTCTTATAGGCAATGAAGCAAATGGAATTAATCCTAGTCTTTTATCACAAATCAAGTATTCACCAGTAACCATACCTTCCTCTGGAAAAGCTGAAAGTTTGAACGCAGCCATAGCAGCTGCTCTTTGTTGCGAAAGACTGACAACCTAACTTATTTACTATCAGCTAAAAGTGATTTAAATTAACTACCTTTGCACAAATTTTAGCAGGTGAGCATTCCTGGTCTTTAGAAAAATTGTCGTTATGTGCTCAATTGCTATTGCATATTAGAACACATGAGTACATTTAAAGAAATGGGGTTAAAATCCGAGATTTTAACTGCCATTACAGAGTTGGGTTACGAGAACCCAACACCAATCCAAACATTAGCAGTTCCGCACGTTTTAGAGTCCAAAGAAGACCTAATTGCGTTTGCACAAACAGGAACCGGAAAAACAGCAGCTTTTAGTTTACCAATTTTAAATCAGATTGACCCTAGCAAGGAAGGAATAAAGTGCATTATTCTGAGCCCTACACGGGAGTTAGGAATTCAAATAACCGAAGATATTAAAAGCTACGCTAAGCACATAAAAGGCTTAAAAGTAGTTCCTGTATACGGAGGAGCAGCAATAGACACACAATTAAGACAACTTAAAAATGGGTGTGATATAGTTGTAGGAACACCGGGAAGGACTCTAGACCTTATCAACAGAAAAAGACTACATTTAGATTCTGTGGAATGGCTGGTATTAGACGAAGCCGATGAAATGCTAAGTATGGGTTTTGCTGAAGATCTTGATGCTATTTTAGCAACAACTCCGGATTACAAACAAACCTTACTTTTTTCAGCTACGATGCCACCTGATATGGTAAAGCTAAGTAGAAAGTATATGTCCAATCCTGTGGAAATTTCTGCAGGAAGTAAGCAAGAAGCCAATGCCAACGTTCATCACGTCTATTACAGAATAAACTCTAGAGATAGATACGCAGCATTAAAAAGAGCCGTAGACGTTAATCCGGACATCTATGGTATAATCTTTTGTAGAACCAGAGCGGAAACTAAAGAAGTTGCTGAAAGATTAGCAGAAGATGGATATAACACGGACGCCCTTCACGGGGACCTATCTCAAGCACAAAGAGACTATGTTATGGGTAAGTTTAGAAGCAGACAACTTCAATTACTTATTGCTACGGATGTAGCAGCAAGAGGGTTGGATGTTCAAGACATTAGCCACGTTATAAACTATAAATTACCGGATGAGGATGCTGTTTACGTCCATAGAAGTGGAAGAACGGGTAGAGCAAGTAAAGAAGGACAATCGATATCTTTATTAACAACAAGGGAAGAAAGCAAACTTAGATATTTACAAAAGAAAATAGGTAGAAAGTTCGATCGATTAGACATTCCTGGAGGTAAAGAAATATGCGAAAAACAGCTATTCAATCTTATCAACAGCATTATTGAAACAGAAATTCAAAGTGACCAAATAGATAGATTTTTGCCCCAAGTGCAAGAGATGTTTGACTCAATGACAAAGGAAGAACTAATTAGAAAAGTTGTTTCCGTTGAGTTTAATCGATTTGCAGAATACTATAGAAATGCTCCTGATTTGAATAAAAATGCTGACAGAGGTGGTAGAGATAGAGGTAGAGATAGAAGTGATAATGACAGAGGTGAGAGCAGACGTGGACGCGGTTCTGATGAAAATATGACGCGTTACTTTATTAACCAAGGCCAGAAAGACGGGTTTAATCCAAAAGTACTGATGGGTATGATTAACTCAAACCTTAAAGGAAATTCTCCAGAAATTGGTCAAATTGAGATAATGAAAATGTTCTCGTTTTTTGAAATGGAAAGTGGGCATACTGAAGAACTTACCAGAGCAATAAAAAACGTGGAGCATAATGGCAGGCCTGTCTCAATTGAAGAAAGTAAACCTCGAAGTGGAGGTGGTGGAGAACGCCGAAAGAAAAGACGAAGAAGTGATAGTGGAGGATATAGAGAAGGAGGGCATAGAGGCGGAAACGGAAGAAGCCACGGCGGAGGCCGCAGAAAAAGAAGATAATAAAAAAAGCCATCTATCAAGATGGCTTTTTTTATTCCTATTTTTTAGACTTACTTCATTACGCCTTGCTTGTCTAAAGATCTTCTATAGGCAGATGCATTTCTATTGTGCTGAGCTACGCTTGCTGTAAAGTTGTGCTTAAAACTCCCATCAGGTTTGGCACACATAAAAATATAATTGTGCTTTTTAGGGTTTAAAACAGCATTTATTGCTCTTTTGTCTGGCAAAAATATGGGGCCTGGAGGTAAGCCAGTATTTAAATATGTATTATACGGATCCTCTTTTTTTAAGTCTTTATTAAGCACACGCCTCCTACCTTCTCTCCCTACTACAAATAAAACGGTTGGATCTGCCTGTAATAAAATCCCTTTCTTTAACCTGTTTAAATACAAACCAGCTATAGTGCTCATCTCACTTACGTGTATTGCTTCACCATCTACTATACTAGCAAGTACACAAGCTTGTTTGGAAGTTAAATTAAATTTCTTTGCTTTAGATTTTTTCGTCTCTGTCCAAAAATTATTGTACTCAGCTGCAAATCTATCAATGGCTTTCTTACCGGACGTAGCCCAATTAAAATGATAATGATCTGGCAAAAATATACACCAAACATTCTCTTTTGTAAATCCATTTTTTTTTGCCCAATCCGCATTGAGATGGTCTGCTAACTCCTCTTTAGTAGCTTCTAAATTCTCGGCTAAATAAGAAAGTACGCTATCTCTAGACATATCAGGTTTAATTTTAATGATAACTTTTTCCCATTGGCCTCCGCGTATTTTTCTTACTAGCTGAATATTTGACATTCCGCTAGAAAACTTGTATCTACCAGCTTTGTAGCTATTTGGTAGATTCATTTTCTCTGCAACTAAATCAAATGTCTGTATATTATTTACAATCCTCTTATCTATCAAATTTTGTCTTAGTTCCTCGTATGTATCATCATGTTTTATGTAAAAATAAGACGCATCTAAACTATTGGTATTCCCTTTTATAAGAACTAAATAAGCCACAGCAGCTCCAATAATTAATAATACTAAAAGTACTCCTAAAAACTTTTTTTGCTTTTTGTTCAAATCTAAAAATTGAACTCGCAAATTAAGTAAAGTAATATATTAGTTTTGCCCAATTACGATGAACATAGCAATTATTGGGTATGGAAAGATGGGCAAAGCTATTGAAAAAGTTGCCTTAGACCGAGATCATAAGATATCAACTATTATTGATTCTTCTGATTTTAACATTGATCAATTAGAAGGATCTGATGTTGCTATTGAATTTACTCAACCAGATGCAGCTTTTAGTAACATATTAAAATGCATCTCTGCCAAGGTTCCTGTAGTTGTTGGCACAACGGGTTGGTATAACCATTATGACGAGTTAGTGAAATCCACTATTAAAAATGGGTCAGCATTGTTTACCGCTACAAATTTTAGCATTGGGGTTAACATATTATTTCACGTTAATAAAAAGCTGGCGGATATTATGAATGGATTTGAGGAGTATGAGGTAAGGATGGATGAAACGCACCATATTCAAAAAAAAGATCATCCAAGTGGAACAGCCGCAACTTTAGCTGAAGGCATAATAAACTCGCTTGATAGAAAAAAGAAATATGTTGGTCTGCTTGAGGACCAACAAATGGATACTTCGCCGTTTGATTTGCAGATAGTAAGCAAAAGAGAAAACGAGGTACCGGGATATCATCAAGTTACTTACAGCAGCAATATTGATGAAATTAAAATTAGCCATAATGCGAAAAACAGACAAGGATTTGCTATTGGTTCTGTAATTGCAGCAGAATGGTTAAAAGGTAAACACGGGGTTTTTGGGATGAAAGATTTACTAAATTTTGAGAAATAAAGAATGAAAATAAACTTTAAACAAGATTGGGAGTTACTTAGCAAAAGAGCTAAGATTTTTTACATAATATTTAGTGTTATAAATTTAATAACATTTATAACTTTATTAACTAGCACAGATGCGGGTGTAATTTCTCCACTAATTTACTTTGTATTTTGGCAAGTAGCTATTTGGGTGTATTACATGTTTAGATACAAGTTTAGAAAAAAAGTAAATGGAGGTGAATGGATTGATGCTGCCATGTTTGCAATTATAGCAGCAACTTTAATACGAACTTTCTTTATTGAAGCATATCAGATTCCTACTTCTAGTATGGAAAAATCTTTGTTACGTGGAGATTTTTTGTTCGTAAGTAAAGCAAATTACGGGGCACGTGTTCCAATGACACCTATTTCCTTCCCCTTTGTGCATCAAACGATGCCTCTAGTGGGTGGTAAGGCTTATTCTGAAGCTCTAAAACTTCCATTTTATAGACTTCCTGGTTTTCAAAAAATTAAAAACAACGATATTGTTGTATTTAACTACCCAGGAGAAGATGAGTTTCCTGTAGATAAGAAAACTAATTACATTAAGCGTTGCATTGCAATTGCTGGCGACAGCTTAAAAATAATTGACAGACAAGTATATGTAAATGGAGTAAAGCCAGCATCACCAGTTCATGGTCAAACTTCATACAAGGTTCAAACTTCAACTGTAATTGACAGAAGGACTCTTGAAAAATTAGATATTTCGGAATACGGTTATAACGAATATGTAGGAGGTTATGACATGTACATATCCAAAGAAAATTTAGCGGAATTAAATAAACTGCCAGGCATAGTAGATGTTGTTCCTGTAATAGATAAAAAGGGACCTTACCCAGAAATATTTCCTCATGTTAAATCTCTAGGTTGGAGTAAGGATAATTATGGATCTATTTATGTTCCAAAGAAAGGTGATAAAATAACTTTGGATAGTGTAACGGGATATATTTACTATGATGCTATTAAAAAGTATGAAGATAATCCTGACTTTAGGATAGACGAGAATGGTAAATGCTATATGGGAAGTGATTTAATATCAGATTACACTTTTAAGATGGACTACTATTTTATGATGGGAGACAATAGACATAGATCTGCGGATTCTCGTTATTGGGGTTTCGTTCCAGAAGACCATATTGTTGGAAAAGCATTATTTATTTGGATGAGTATTGAACAAGATGGCATCTACGGAGGTCGAAAGAAAAATATCTTTAGCAGAATACGCTGGAGTAGGTTGTTTAATAGAATTCATTAAAAACCATGAAAAAGGAAGAATTAAGAATAATTTTTCTAGGAAATCCTGAGTTTGCAAAATATCACTTGCAAAAGATAGTAGAATCAGGATATAATGTTGTGGCAGCAATCTCTGCTCCAGATAAACCTTCTGGACGAGGTATGAAAATTAACTCAACCCCAGTAACTCAATATGCAAGAGAGCAAAATATTCCTTGTTTACAACCTAAAAATCTTAAAAATCAGATTTTTTTAGATGAATTAGCTAGCTACAAAGCTGACATACAAATTGTTATTGCATTTAGAATGTTACCAGTTTTAGTGTGGGATATGCCACCTTTAGGAACTTACAATTTGCACGCCTCTCTCCTACCTCAATACAGGGGAGCCGCTCCAATAAATTGGGCAATTATAAACGGAGAATCAATAACTGGAGTAAGCACATTTAAGCTTAAACACGAGATTGATACTGGAAATCTGCTAGTTCAAAAGGAGTGCGAAATTAATGACGAAGATAATGCCGGAAAACTTCACGATAAACTGATGCATTTAGGCGCAACAGCTATGTTAGAAACTCTGGACCAAATTGTTAGCAACATTGTCACAGAACTCCCCCAAAAAAACAATTCTAATTTAAAAACTGCTCCCAAACTTTTTACAGATAACACAAAAATAAATTGGAATAAAAATGGCATTGAAATAATTAATTTCATAAGGGGTTTATGTCCCTACCCCGTTGCTTTTACCAATTTAGGGGTCGAAAATTTAAAAGTATATGCTGGTCAGTTTATTAAAGAAAATCACAATTTAGCGGCAGGGACTTTCTCTTCAGATAATAAAAGATTTTTAAAAGTTACTTGTATTGACGGTTGGATCAATTTAACTGAAATTAAGTTACAAGGTAAACGTAAAATGTTCGTTAAAGATTTTCTTAATGGCTATGACATTAGTCACTTAGAGCTTGCCAGCTAATTCTGTTTACATCTGGATTTATTCACTCTTATCTTTGCAGTATGTTTAGAGGTATTAACATTGTGTTATTTGCATTGTGGTATATCAACACATCATTTTTAGTAACAAATCATGTTAGCTTCTCCTTAAATAAAACCGACTTATCATTTAAGCAAAGCGATTCTTTTAATACCATTACAGATCCTGTTTCTCAACACTACACTGTCAGTGAACAATCATTAGAAAAAGATAAAACGTACCATATTGGTTTAAATCAAGATTATTCTGCCATTAAACTAACCATTAAAGATACAGCTAATATTTTAGTTTATGTAACTACAGACTCGGACACCTTATGTTTTGGTGAAGAAGTAAAAGATAAAAATATAGATATCCCGCCAAGCTTTGCAGTATTCTTAAAACATACATCATTCTTAAACATTTCCTCTAGTAAAAACACCAGCATTAAGCTTGAACTCTTTTACGCTCCGCAAATAGAAAACAAACAAACTTTACACCTAAAAAAGAAAAAAGATGGATGTGCAAAGCCCAATACCATTAGTCAAAATAATTGGAGATCTGGCTTACCATTGCCAACGCCAGGGAGAAATAAAACCAACGTAACTCATTGCATAATACATCATAGTGCTGGGAATAATAATGACACAAATTACCTTAACATTGTAAGGAATATTTATTTGTTTCATACACAAAGTAATGGTTGGGATGATATAGGATATAACTTCTTAATAGCTCCAAACGGAACTATTTTTAGCGGCAGAGACCCATTAGGTGTTGACGAAGAAGATAATATTCAAGGGGCTCACTATTGTGGTAAAAATGGCTCCACAATGGGAATATGCTTACTTGGCAATTATAATTTAACTTCACCATCCTTAAGTATTTTAGAAAGTCTCAACGCTCTCCTATCTTGGAAGCTATATAAAGAAAACTTGTCTGCTCTAGATTTCTTTCCTCATCCTAATTCTACAAGTGACAACCTTGGTGTAATTGCTATGCATCAAGATGGTTGTGCCACGCAGTGCCCAGGGGATTCAGCAGTTCTATTATTAGACTCTTTAAAATTGGCAGTTGAAACCGAGCTAAATAAATGTAGAGGAAATGTTTCAATTGCAAATCCAGCCATTAAGTTCAAGCAAATTATTTATCCAAACCCAAGTACTGGGAGATTCTATGTAATGATAGAAGATGGTGCTCAAGCAAGAAAATTTATAATAAAAAACCAACTAGGAGAAAAAGTTTCGGAAGCACTGTTTCCCAAAAATGGGTTGATAAATGTTGATTTAGTATCAGGATATTATTTCTTAGAATTATGGAATTCTGATGGAATAATTAGCACTAAAAAAATTCTTATTTATAAAGAATAAAAAAAGAAAAAACGTCTAGAAATACAGATTGGTTTAGGTATCAATTTAACTACATTTGCAGCCCCTTTTTATTATGTGGGAAAAAGTAGCCAATACCATACTCCGTAACCGTTTAGCGTTAATTATTTTTTTAGTAATCGCAACAGGTTTAATGCTCTTTAAAGCCTCTCAGGTTCAACTAGCATATGATAATCCAAAATTCATCCCAAATGACGACCCTGACTATCTAGCTTACAATCAGTTTAAAAAAACCTTTGGTGATGACGGCAGCATTATGGTTGTGGGGGTTAAAACACCAAAGCTTAAGGAATTAGATTTTTTTAACGATTGGTATGATTTAACCTTTAAATTAGACAGTACTGAAAATATAAATAGAGTTCTTTCCATTGCTAATATTATTGATTTAGAGAAAAAAAGTACTATCAAGTATTTTGAAGAAGATTCATTTACAACCAATGTTTTTAATCCCGTAAAATTTATAAATAGTAAACCTAAAACTCAAGAAGAATTAGACGCAATTTTTGTAAAATTAAAAGGCCTAAAGTTTTATGAAGGTTTAATTTACTTAGAAGATTCTGATTTTACACTAATGGCAATCACCTTGGAAAAATCAATACTAGATACCAAGGAACGATTGGGTTTTGTTAATCAGCTTCAAAAGGATATTGACAAAATTTGCAACAAGTATAATGTTGAGGCACATTACTCCGGCCTACCATTTATTAGGACTAAAATGTCTCAAATGATTCAGCAAGAATTAGTGAGATTTACTTTAGTCTCAATGCTGCTTACATCGTTAATTCTATTGTTCTTTTTTAGAAGTTTCCCTACCCTTACTTTTTCTCTTCTTACTGTAATTGTAGGTGTAATTTGGTGTATGGGTATATTAGTATTATTAGGTTTTAAAATAACTATGTTTATTGGCCTATTACCCCCCTTAATAGTTGTAATTGGAATTGCTAATTGCATCTACTTACTGAATAAATATCACGAGGAATACAGAAGACATCAAAACAAAATTAAGGCCTTACAAAGGGTAATTGCTAAAGTTGGTTTAGCAGTATTATTTACTAACCTAACTACTGCCGTAGGCTTTGGGGTATTTACTCTTACTGGCAGCACAGTTTTACAAGAATTTGGTTTAACTGCTTTTCTTAGCATTATGGGTGTTTTCTTAATTTCAATAATTATGATACCTGTGCTCTTTAGTTTTTTACCTCCGCCTAAAACAAAGCACACAAAGCACTTAGATTATAAGTTTTTAAATAATCTTATAGAAAAGGTAACCAACATAGTTCTTAACCATAGAAAATGGGTTTATACCATATCCATTACATTAGTCGCTGTTTCTTTTATCGGAATGTCGTTACTCAAAAATGTAGGATATATGGTCGATGACATTTCAAAAACAGACAAATTGTACAAAGACCTAAAATTCTTTGAACAAAACATTAAAGGGGTAATGCCTTTTGAAATTGTCGTAGATACTAAGAAACCTCAAGGAGTATCAACAGTTAGAACTCTTCTTAATATAGACCTTCTAGAACGAAGACTTAAGGAGTTTGATGAGTTATCTCAACCAATGTCTATTTCTCACACTATGAAATTCTTAAACCAGGCTTATTACGATGGTGATGTTAGGAGATTTACACCTCCAAGCTTTTTGGATTTAGGAAATATAATGAGTGCTGTTCCTAAAGGAGAAACTAATGAAAACATGATAAATAGTTTGGTTGATAGTAAAAACCAAAAAGCAAGAATTAGTGTTCAAATGGCTGATATTGGTAGTGTTAGAATTAAACATCTTAAAGATAAAGTAGAAGGAATAGCTGATTCTATCTTTAATTATAACAGAGTAATAGAAGATATATTTACAGACTCTATTAAAAATATAAATGTTATCGATTCAGCAAATAATATACTCGATACTACATATTATTCTTACAAAGAAACCACATACACTAAAGTAGACCCATCACACAATACAGATATATCAATTACAGGTACTAGTGTAATATTCTTAAAAGGAAACGATTATTTAATTAGTAATCTTTTAATGAGTCTTTTTGTCGCTTTCATTATCATTTCGTTATTAATGGCAAGCATATTTAAGTCTCTAAGGATGATTCTAATAAGCATTATTCCAAACTTAATACCACTGATTTTTACGGCTGGTATTATGGGATATTTTAGTGTTAATTTTAAACCTAGTACAGTTTTAGTATTTAGTGTGGCATTTGGTATTGCAGTAGATTTTTCAATTCACTTTTTAACCAAATATAAAATGGAACTAAAAGCTAGAGGAAATATTAGAGAAGCCGTTCGAGTAGTTCAAAAAGAAATAAGCACAAGTATGATTTATACTGCTGTAATACTATTCTTTGGGTTTATCATCTTTGTATTCTCAGACTTTGGCGGAACAATTGCTTTAGGTTTGTTTACAGCAATTACTTTGTTTGTAGCTTTACTGTCTAATTTAATTCTTCTACCTAGCTTGTTACTTTCATACGACAATGCTAAGTTAAAAAGAAAGGAATCATGATTGTTGTTCTTTAACCATTTTAATATTTTTGTACTTTATGTCCAATACTGCATTGCGTAAAGCTCAAAAAGAAATTGGGAATTGGTTAAACACCTACGGGAATGACTTGTATTCATGGGCTTACTACAAAACCTCCAGTAAAGAAACCGCAGAGGATTTGGTGCAAGAAACTTTAATATCTGCCTTCAAGGCTTTTGACAAGTTTAGACCTGGAAGTAATCCTAAAACCTGGCTGCTTACTATACTCAACAATAAAATAATTGATTATTACAGAGCTAGTAATACCAATAAATCTTTTAACCAATCTCAACTTCAAGGCCAAAATTTAGAAAATGACAATTATGATTCTAACGGCATTTGGAAGAAACAAGAGGTTAGTCTTTGGTCAAATAAAGATGAACATCTACTTGACAACGCAGAGTTTTTAGAAGTTTTAAATAAGTGCGTATCAGCATTGCCTGAAAACTGGAGAAGAGTAATTATTTCAAAATACTTTGATCATAAAAAAGGCAAAGATATCTGTAAGGAATTAGATATTACATCGTCTAATTTATGGCAAATGGCACATAGAGCAAAGCTCCAACTTAAGACTTGTCTAAATAAAAACTGGAACACAATATGAAAACACTGATGAATTTAGCAATGATTTCCTGTAAACAAGCGGCAGAACTTACAAGTAAGCAAGAATTTGATTCCTTATCCTTTGGTGATACTTTAAAACTTAAAATGCATCAAAAAATATGTAAAGCTTGCAAGCAGTTCACGCAACAAAGCAAGATAATCGATATTGCATTAGACAAACTTCTACAAGATAAAAAAAGTAAAGGAATCGTGTTAACAACCGAGCAAAAAGATAAGATTTTAAAATCCTTGCAATAATTGTAAGGATTTTTTTTTGAATCGTTTTATCAATCGTAAAATGAATAAGTTATTAATAATATCTCTACTTGGCCTAGCAGCGTGTTTGGCTTTTGTAATACCAAACAATTCAAATAGTTCTTCGTCAATTGATTTCACAACTAATTCCTTAGAAACTGCTTTGGAAAAAGCCAAAACTACAAATAAACTGGTGTTCTTGGATGTATCTACCAGCTGGTGTGGTCATTGTAAAAAAATGAAAAAAAATACCTACACAAATAATGATGTAGTAGATTATCTAAATCAAGACTATATATGTGTTTCTATTGATGCTGAAAAAGGTGATGGACCTGCAGTTGCCAGAAAGTATGGAGTAAGTGCTTTCCCTACTGTGATTGTTTTAAATGCAGATGGTAGTTTAAAAGATAAAAGTACGGGATATTTAAAACCGCAACAGCTACTAAAGTTTGTTAAACTCTAAACACAAACCTAGAAATGATAAAAAGCGAAGATTAGTCTTCGCTTTTTTTATGTATTCTATTTAGCCTCTTTAATTTACCTTAAGTATCAGTTTATAAAAGCACATTTTAACTATTTATTTAAAGCATCAAAATCACTACCTTTGCACACTTTATTTTAATCGTAAAATGTCATCAAAGGCCAACGGCAAAAAATATACTCAATACAAGCAGCTAAACGTTGCAAATACTGAAACAGAAGTACTTAATTTTTGGAAACAAAATAAAGTTTTTCAGAAAAGTGTTGAAAATAGAAATGCAGAAAACACATATGTTTTCTACGAAGGTCCTCCATCAGCAAATGGAATGCCCGGAATACATCATGTTATAAGTAGATCTATTAAAGATGTTTTTTGCAGATACAAAACCTTACAAGGTTTTAGAGTGGAAAGAAAAGCTGGTTGGGACACACATGGTTTACCAGTAGAACTTCAAGTTGAAAAAGCTTTAGGAATTACTAAAGAAGATATTGGCACTAAAATAAGTGTTGAAGAATATAATGCTGCTTGCAGAAAAGACGTTCTAAAATTTAAGCACAAATGGGATGAACTTACTGAAAAAATTGGGTATTGGGTTGATTTAGATAACCCATATGTCACCTATGAAAATGAGTATATAGAATCTGTTTGGAACTTATTACAAAGACTACACGACAAAGGTTTTCTTTATAAGGGACACACAATACAGCCTTATTCTCCCGCAGCTGGTACAGGTTTGAGCTCTCACGAGTTAAACCAACCTGGAACATATAAGGATGTTAAAGACACTACCGTGGTTGCTCAGTTTAAGCTACCAAACCCATCAAAACTAAAATTGAATTTTAATTGGGGAGATACTTTTTGTTTAGCTTGGACCACTACTCCGTGGACTCTGCCAAGTAATACTGCCTTGGGTATCGGCAAAAAGATTGACTATTCTGTTGTTAAAACATTCAATCAATATACTTTTAAGAAAACTACTGTTATTCTTGCCTCTAAACTAGTTGATAAATATTTCTCAAGTAAAAATGCTAACCTAAATCTCGAAGATTATAACGAAGGAGACAAAGCCATTCCCTTTCAGGTAGTAAAAGAAATAAAAGGTGCTGAATTAGTAGGTCAACAATATGAGCAACTTATGCCATATCGGCAACCAACTGATGGAAAAGCATTTGAAATTATTGCTGCAAATTTTGTAACCACAGAAGATGGAACAGGAATAGTTCATTTGGCTCCAAGTTTTGGATCTGATGACTTTATTGCTGCTAAACAAAATGGCATTGGATCATTAACTTTAGTCGACAAACAAGGGAAGTTTACTGACAACGTAGGAGAGTTTTCCGGATTATATGTAAAAAACTACAAGGATGAAGACGAAACAGCTAAAGGTTATCTTTCTACTGATGTAAAAATAGCTATCAGGTTAAAAACCGATAACAAAGCATTTAAAGTAGAAAAATATGAACACAGTTACCCGCATTGTTGGAGAACTGACAAGCCAATTTTATACTACCCTTTAGAAAGTTGGTTCATCAAAACAACTGCAGTTAAAGACCGATTAATTGAATTAAACAAAACTATTAACTGGAAGCCTATTAAAACTGGAGTTGGTAGATTTGGAAATTGGCTAGAAAACTTAGTAGATTGGAATTTAAGCCGAAGTAGATATTGGGGCACACCATTACCTATTTGGAGAACTGAAGATGGAAATGAAGAAATCTGTATAGGTTCTATTGATCAGTTAAAGGCAGAGGTTGAAAAAGCTGTGAACGCTGGAATTATGCCTTCTAATTGCATAAATCAAGATTTTGATTTACACAGACCTTATATCGACGATGTGATTCTTGTTTCAAGCAAAGGACTGCCTATGAATCGAGAAACTGACCTTATTGATGTTTGGTTTGATTCAGGTGCAATGCCTTATGCTCAACTCCACTACCCTTTTGAGAATAAAGAACTAGTAGACGACAGAAAAAATTACCCCGCTGATTTTATTGCAGAAGGTGTTGACCAAACTAGAGGTTGGTTCTTTACACTTCACGCTATATCAGTAATGCTAAACGACTCTGTAGCGTATAAAACTGTTATGGCTAATGGCCTTGTACAAGATAAAAATGGCAACAAAATGTCTAAAAGGTTAGGCAACACCATTGATCCATTTAAGGCTTTAAATGAGTATGGAGCTGATGTTATTAGATGGTACATGCTAAGTAATGCATCTCCTTGGGATAACTTAAAATTCGACATAGCTGGTTTAGATGAAACCAAACGTAAATATTTCGGAACACTTCACAATACATATGGATTCTATGCCTTATATGCTAATATAGATAGCTTTACAAATAATGTTGAAGCAATTCCTTTTGAAGAACGAGCTGAATTAGATCGATGGATTTTATCACGACTGAACTCTCTTTGTAAACTTGTTGAGGACGAAATGGACAATTATGAACCAACTCGTTCTACCAGAGCCATACAAAGTTTTGTGATTGACGACTTAAGTAACTGGTATGTAAGATTAAATAGAAGACGTTTTTGGAAAGGAGAAATGTCAAACGACAAAATTGCTGCTTACCAAACTCTGCACACTTGCCTTGAAACTGTTTCTAAGCTAATGTGTAGCTTTAGTCCTTTTTATTCAGATCAATTATACAGAGATTTAAACTTTACTAACCAATCTATTCATCTACAAGATTTTCCGAAAGCACATAAAGAACTGATAAACCTAGATTTAGAAGATCAAATCGAAATTTCACAAAGAATTACATCTTTAATTCTTAGAATAAGAAAACTAGAAGGATTAAAGGTTAGACAGCCACTCGCAAAGGCAATAATACCAGCATTAAATCAACGCTTTGCCAGCAATCTTAAGAAGGTTGAAGACGTAATTAAAACAGAAGTAAACATAAAGGAGATTGAGATTATTGACAAAGATTCTAATGTTATTAAAAAATCTGCTAAACCAAACTTCAAGGCCTTAGGACCAAAGGTTGGAGGTGATATGAAAGCTGTGACAGGTCCAATATTTGCGTTTACCAATGATGAGATTAGCAAACTAGAAAGTGGTGAATTAATATCTATATCTGCAAACTCAAATAGCTATGATATTGCTATAGATGATATTGAGGTTAAAACAGCAGACATTCCGGGATGGCAAATTATGAGTGATAACAATTACACAGTTGCCTTAGATTTAGAAATATCAGACCAACTAAAACAAGAAGGAATTGCTAGAGAATTGGTGAATAAGATCCAAAATTTAAGAAAAGACAAAGATTTTGAAGTAACTGATAAAATTGAAGTTAAAATAGGCAGTCACGTATATACGGATAATGCAACAAGCCTATTTAATGAATATATTTGCGGGGAAATCTTAGCGAAAACTTTAAAAGTAAGTAGAGAAATCAGTTCAATGGACACCGTTGATATTGATGGAAACGACATAAAAATTGAACTAAAAAAATAAAGCGATGAATGAAACATTAAGATATAGCGATGCCGATTTACAGGAGTTTAAAGAAATAATTTTAAATAAACTTTCTTCTGCAAAAGACGAGTACCACAATTTGGTAGGACAAATAAAGCACGATGATGACAATGGAACAGATGACACTGCTAGTGCATATGTCGCAATTGACGACGGAAGTGCTTCACAACAAAAAGAAAGCGTAAGCCAATTGGCTTCTAGATTACAACGATTTATAGAAAATCTTGAGAACGCTCTTGTGAGAATTGAAAACAAAACTTACGGTATTTGTAGAGTTACAGGTAAACTAATTAGCAAAGAACGCCTTAGAGCCGTGCCTCATACTACACAAAGTATTGAAGCAAAGAAAAATCAATATAGATAATTTCACTTTGCAGCATTCGAGCAACAAAAAAACTTTTTGGCTTGTATTACTCATTGTAGTTCTAGTTCTAGTTTTAGACCAGTGGTTAAAGTTTTATATAAAAACTAATTTTACTTTAGGGCAAAGCGTAACTGTTTTTGCAGATTGGTTTGAGTTACATTTTACTGAAAATCCGGGGATGGCTTTTGGTTTATCTTTAGGAGACAAATGGGGTAAAATATTTCTAACAATTTTTAGGTTAATTGCCAGCGGGCTAATTGTTTACTACATTGTTACCTTAATTAAAGAAAGAGCAAAAACTGTATTAATTCTTTTAGTATCTCTCATTCTAGCAGGTGCGTTGGGTAATATAATTGACAGCTTGTTTTATGGAGTAGCTTTTAGTGAAAGCACCTTTCACCAAGTAGCAACCTTTCTGCCAGAAGATGGAGGTTATGCTCCAATATTTATGGGAAAAGTAGTTGATATGCTTTATTTCCCTTTGTTAGATACATTTTTGCCGGATTGGGTTCCATTTTATGGAGGAGAGAGGTTTCAATTTTTTAGACCTGTATTTAATATTGCAGATACAGCAATCAGTTTTGGTGTATTTACCATTATAGCATTTAGAAAATGGTTATTTGAAACCAGTTAAGTTAAAGCTCTTAGACCCTTTCCTATTTTTTTTCACTTTTTTAGTGACATTTGACACACTAATCGTCAAACCGTTAGAAACAATTAACAAATAAATAAGTACTAAAATTTATGAAAAAATTATCACTATCATTAGTATTCTTTTTTCTTTCGTCTTAGTTGCGATTGCTCAAAGCGATTTACCGATTAACGATGAGCCAGGAAAGTGCTATGCGAAATGTTACATTCCTGATCAATGGAAAACTTTAACAGAATCTTCAGTATCAAAAGAAGCATCGAAAAAAATAGTTACATCTATTGCTAAATACAAAACACTTTCTGAGTCAATGTTGAAAAAGAAGCTGGTAAAAAAGTAACTGTAATCCCTGCTAAATACGAAAACAGAACTGAAAGAGTATTAGTTAAAGAGGAAAGTAAAAAAATTATTGTTGTATCAGGTGCTAAGTATGAGATTAGAACTGAAACAATTAAAGCAGAAGACGCTACAACAAAATGGGTTAAGCAAAAAGACGCTATGTCTAAAGCTGCTAACTCTCAAGATTGTAATGTATGGTGTTTAGTTGAAGTGCCTGCACAATTTAAAAAAGTTACTAAAAGAGTTGTAGATGTTCCTGATTCTTCTTCAGTTGATATTCCAGTTGAGTATAAAACTATAACTAAAAGAGTATTGATTAAAGCTGGTGGTTTTTCTGAATATAGAGAAGTTGTTTGTTCTAAGAACATGACTAATCAATTAGTAAGACAAGTACAAAGAGCATTAGAACTAAAAGGATACAGTGCTGGACCTTAAAGTGGTGATAACATTTTGGGTAAAGATACAAGAGCAACATTAATCAAATATCAAAAAGATAACAGTTTACCTTTTGGAAACTTGAATATTGATACATTAAAGCACTTAGGTATCGCAGGATACTAATAAAATCATTAGTTAATATTGATAAAAAGGCCCGCATAATGCGGGCCTTTTTTCATTCATATGCAGTATGAAAAGTATTCGGGCAGTTCTTCTTTTTTTGATTTTAGTTATAAGTTCTATATCCATTGCACAAATAAATTTTCAAAAACTAAGCCTTGATGCAGCAAAAGCTAAAACAGAACATAAATACGTCTTTATAGACTTTAGAGCAGATTGATGTAAACCCTGCGTTGCAATGGAAAAAGAAACTTTTAGTAATGTAGAAGTTGGAGATGTAATTAATGCAGCTTTCATACCTATGATAGCTGATGTAGACTATTTTGATGCGATGGATATGCAAGAACACTATAACGTTAGCGTATTACCAACAATACTAGTAATTAATTCAAAAGGAGATGTACAAAGAAGATTAATCGGTCAAAAATCTCCAGCTAGTTTAATGAAAGAGCTCAATATGGATTTCTTTGGCAGTGCAGAAACAAACAATCAAGAAGACGGGGAATACGTTGAAACAGCTCCAGTTCAAAAAAAGAAAGATTGTTTTATAAAGCGGTGGTTAAAATAGACCTTTTTACTTTTTATTATCAGGATCTTTTTCCTCTTTTTTCTTGCCAAAAACAGGTTTAAAAATTAAGTAGACACCAACAAACACGATTAAGGTTACTACTACCTGAGATATAAACCAAAAACTAAAAGTTCCATCTGGTGCACTATTAGGCAACTTTTGATTACCAATGGCTTGTAAAATTACTGCTATTGTCATTCTATATAAATAATTAGCCTCTAATTGCTTTTAAATATTTGTTTAGCTCTTCTCGTACCTTTGGAAATAGGAAGAACAGTCCAATCAAATTAGGAACAGACATTGCAAATATCATTGCGTCAGAAAAATCGGTTACAGCACTTAAACTTGCTGCTGAACCTACTATGATAAAGAAGCAGAATAATATTTTAAACGTATAATCAGAAGCTTTTGATCTCCCAAATAAGTACATCCAACTTTGCAGACCATAGTATGACCAAGATAGCATTGTTGAAAAAGCAAAAAGTACAACAGCTATAGTTAACACATAAGGGAACCAAGGTATTACAGATGCAAACGCATTTGATGTTGCAAGTACTCCATCTGGAGATTTAACACCATACGTCATTATACTACCATCTCCATTAGTAATAATAATAACAAGAGCTGTCATTGTACAAACAACAACTGTATCAATAAACGGCTCCAATAAAGCAACAAGTCCTTCGGATGCTGGGTATTTAGTTTTAACAGCTGAGTGAGCAATAGCCGCAGATCCAACTCCTGCCTCATTGCTAAATGCTGCACGTTGAAACCCAATTATTAAAACACCCAATAAACCACCAGATATTCCTTGTGCATTAAATGCACCGTCAAAAATTTGTGCGAATGCAGATCCAACACTTCCTATATTCAAAGCAATAATTATTACCGCAGCTAAAAAATATATACCTACCATAAATGGCACAATCTTCTCAGTTATACGGCCTATTCTTTTAATACCTCCAATAATTACGGCACCTACAACAAGAGCCATAATAATACCGAATATTACACCCGCTGCTGTTGAATTACTGCCAAGCATTGAATTAAACTGCTGGGCTGCTTGATTAGCTTGAAACATATTTCCACCACCAAAAGAGCCTCCTATACACATTACTGCAAATACACCAGCCAAGATTTTGCCCAATGTTCCTTTACCAATATCAGCAAAACCTTTTTTTAGGTAATACATAGGGCCACCATATACAGTGCCATCTGGCCCCACATCTCTGTATTTAACGCCTAAAGTACATTCAACAAACTTTGAAGACATTCCTATTAGACCCGCAAGAATCATCCAAAAAGTAGCTCCTGGCCCTCCTAAAGATATAGCAATAGCTACACCTGCAATATTTCCAAGCCCCACAGTACCTGACAAAGCAGCTGTTAATGCTTGAAAATGAGAAACTTCTCCATCATGACCTTCAACTCTAATTGTTTCAATGGCATCTCCTCCTGGCGTTGGATCTCCGGCCATATTATCAACTGTAACATGGTCAACATCATCATACTTCCCTCTAACAATATTTATTGCTGTGGGGAATAAATTGACATTAACAAATTTAAAAAGGAAAGTAAAAACTAAACCCGCACCTAAGAGTAAAATTATTACATACGGCATACTTACAGTGTCTGTAATTTTTAGGCTTGAAAAGACAAATCCAGACCATGCATCCGATATTGGAGTAAAAGAATCATTTATTTTTTCATCTAAACCTTTGCCATCCTGAGCAAATAAAAAAAAAGAACTCAAACTTATTAATGTAATACCTAAAAACCTTTTCATATAGCTTACTGAATTATGCTGTGCAATATGAGCAAATCACAATGAATATGCAAATTTTATCTTACCCGCTTGGCAGAGTAATATTGATGCGTTAACTCTGATGTTGCAGAATTGATTATGCCTTTTTTAGTAAGTTTATCAATTCTAACCATTCCATGTGCGTGAATAATTTCTTTATTATTTAAAGCTATGCCAACATGGCCTATCTTCTCATTTTTTTGAAAAAATACTAAATCACCTTGTTTTATATCGCTAAACCTAAGAGCTTTCCCAACTTTTTGTTGTTGGGAGGCATCTCTAGGTAAATTAACTCCAATACATTTATAAGTCACCTGAACAAAGCCTGAACAGTCAATACCACTGTAATGTCTTCCTCCCCAGAGATATGGAGTTCCAACAAATGATTTTATTAAATCGAGTAGTTTCAGTTTATCATTCACTTCAAAAAATGGAATATTTGAACCTAATGAAGATATTAAAGGAATACCCGGAATTATATTATTAAAACCAACTTTATGTAAACTAGTTTGTACAACAGTTTCAACCTCTATAAAATCGTAAAAACTAGCGTTACTTATCCATCCTACATATCCATCAAAATCCATTGATATTTGGAACCATTCATTCTCTTTTCTTAGCACTTTATATGTTTCTCCATACAAAAGCTGAGATACCATTTCAGAGCTGCTTTTAGGTTCAGCCCTAACAGGAATTTGAGAAATATGGCAAATCCCTTTTAGCAAAATTTAAATATGAAGTTTTGACTTACGTGCAAGTAAATAATCTTCTGTTTCCTCGTGATCAGGATCCGGAACACAGCAGTCCACAGGGCAAACGGCAGCACATTGTGGTTCTTCGTGAAAACCTTTACATTCTGTACACTTATCAGGAACAATATAATAAACCTCATCCGAAATAGGATCTTGCTCAGAATCCACAGATATTGAAGAACCACTTTCCAAGGTATAAGAGCCTTTCGCTCCTGTACCATCTGCAATTCTCCATTCCGCACCTGCTTCGTATATTGCATTATTTGGGCATTCTGGCTCGCACGCCCCACAATTTATACACTCATCTGTTATTATGATTGCCATAGTGCAAAGAAAAACTTTTAATGCTTATTACTCCATTATATTTTAAACTACTTTGTAAACTTAAACACAGATTTTATTCAATTAATCATATAATAAAGCTTCAATATCTTTTTTATTGGGATGATTTGGATTCGCTTCCAAAATTTTATGCCCCCAATACTTAATCTTACCCATTTTATTGGTTCTTAGACTATAATTAAGATAAGTCTCCCATATTTCGATGTTATCTGGGTCCAACTTAATGGCCTTGTCTAATTCAACTTTAGCTTTTGGTAACATTTTCATTAAAATTAATGATTGAGCATAGCAGTTAATAATAGATGGATCCTTTGGAAATTCCGCAAGAACATCCCCTATTATTTCATTTGCACTTTTAACCTGCAAATTTTTCAAATAAGAATTGAGTAGTTTTTTTGAGATGGTTCTATTTGATTTATTTAATAAATACGCCTTTTCAAGATAATACAAGCCCTGACTTTCAAGCCCAAGTTTGAGATAGCTATCACCCAACATTAAACATTCCCAATCATCTAAAACAGCATCGCTTAGAACTAGCTGAGTTGCCTGCTTATAATCTTCCTTTAGGTAATAATATTTTAGCTCTAATTTAGGGAAATCACTTTTCTCAAGTAGAATTTTTGCCTTTTCTAGATACAAGTTGTTCTTATCAAACTTTTCCCAATACTCTAAATATGCTCTTATTTGATTTTCAACCTTAGGGTTTGGGTTATTTATGGCATATAAGCCAATCAATTTTTTAACTTCTTCTGTTTCACTTTTTGATATCGGTTTCCGAATAAAATGGTCGTGAACACTTACGTGGGGAATATCTTCCGAACCGGACTTTGGCATATGACACTCCACACAGTTATTTTGAGCTTTTAGCAGTTTAGCCTTTTCCGCAGAGCAAACATCTTTGTTATGGCAATTATTACAAGATGCGTTAAACACTTCAGTTCCTGTTTCTTTCACACTTATATGCGGATTATGACAAGAAATACATGTGAAACTTAAATCTTTATTATTACCGCTAATGAAACACTTACTCATTTGAAATCTTTGAGAGTGGTTTGCCATATCTAGCTCTAAATTATCTCCCAAATATTGTGGTAGATAAACATCAAAAATGGAACTTAACTTCATACCTGGTTTAAAATCTAAAAAGCTCTTACCCTCTTTAAGAATGTTTAGTCCCTGTAAATGACATCTCTGGCATAAATCTGTTTGAAGTTCCCAGGATAGCTTACTTGGATTAACTATTGTTGGATCGATTTCATTCTTTACATCAACACCAATTCCTTTACTTCTTTCGTTTACATGCAGCTCTCCAGGGCCATGGCACCTTTCGCAATCAATACCCTTGCCTATTCTTTCAAATTTAAATGCGTTACCATTTTTAAGTTGTGGCATTGAATTATGACAACTGATACATTCAGAATTAATAATTCTACTGAACCTCGTATTATTTCCATTTTCAAAACCAGGAGCCAAATCCCACTTTTTGTCTTGAACATAAAAAGTTATTGGTGCTTGGTATAAATACCCATTAGACTTAAAAATATGTGAATTTGTATGCTGACCACTACCTACTATATAGTCTATATCTACGTCTAATTTGTGGATAGTATCATAATTTAATAGTCTAAACTCTCTAATTGTTAGCTGTTCACCCTTCCAAAATGGATAGTAATACATGTTTATTGAACTGTCATAGACTAATTGATGACCATCAAATGATCCAGAACTTTTTGATTTATAAGCTGAGTCAAAAGACATTCCCATACCTGTATGGGTGAAAGTTTTATGCTTATCTTGATGGCAAGCAGAGCAAACTTCCATTCCAACATAGGAAACGGAATCTGAATGATTGAGATATTTAAACGCTTTTTCGCCTTGTTGAACACAAGAAATCGTTGTGAAAATAAAATATATCAGTGAAATAGACAGAAATGTGCCCCACTTTAAACTATTTAAAGGCCTTATGAGAATTTGGCTTGCCACTCAACCACTCCTCCAAGTAAGTTTCTTACCCTATTAAAACCTTCTTTTTCTAAAAACACTTTAGCTGCTGCACTTCTCCCTCCTGTTTTACAACAAACAACAACTTCTTTTTGTTGCCAATCATCAAGATCGTCAACAGTACCTTGCAAATTACCGAGCGGAATAAGTTCACCCCCAATATTATACTCATCAAACTCCCACTCTTCTCTAACATCAATTACAATAATCTTTTCTTTATTATCAAGTTTGGTCTTTAACTCTTCTGCTGTAATATCCCGCATTCAAAAAATCTATTTAGCAAAAATACAAAGTTTTGAAGTTAACACTTCGCCACTTTCTGTTGTAGCTCTAATATAATAAAATCCACTACTTAAAGTGTTCACGTCAATTGATTTAGAATCCATCTTTTCAATCAATTTTGTTCCGTTAAAATCTATGATTTCAACCTTATTATATACCTCCCGAAGATTTACAACATCACTTGTAGGATTAGGGTATGGGCGGAGCATTTTAACTTTTTTGTCTCGTTTATCTATACCAGCGTGTAACTCTTTTGAAGAACCAAAGTGAGGTCTCATCATTAAAGTTCCATTTGGCAAATCTTTGTTACTCCAATTTCCAAATAGCTTATAATATAAATTTGGATTAGTTTTATTCTTAATCCGTTGGTTTCCATAGTTCATATCCCAGCCTACATTGAGATTATACATGCTACTTTGATACCAGCCAATATAATAATTGCCCGGTTGCAGCAAGAGTAACGTATCGGGATAGTGTGCTGTATACACTCTTCTATCATTAAATTGATTGTAACTTGGGTTCTGATCCTCTGATATATAAATAACTGAATCTTGATCAGCTCCATCCACCCCAGTTAATGATTGCCAAATCTTGTATTTAAATCTTGATGAGGTAACATCAAACACCGATTGATTGAAAAATGTACTTATTGCATATAAAGTATCTTCTTTCTCTAAATTAAACTTGTAAGCAATTTCGCCTTCAATATTTTTAGGGTTTGTATTTTGATCAAACCCAAACCCTCTTTCGGCTGTTCCATCATCATAAGCATAATAATCAGAGAAGGTTTGCTTTACCTCAATGAAATCATTTTCTAGGAAATCATTTACAATCCCTTTTTCTCTAATTTCTATCCGTCTATTAATTACAATAGGCTCATCAGAAGTAAGGCCACTAATTGGGTATGATTTTAATCTTCTTTCAGCATTGTTTTGAGCAAATATATTATTGGCATTTGCAGAGAATACAGAATTAACAAGTGTGTTGCCATCAAAAGTAGCAGTATGCTTTATCTCAATATTTTTATCTCTATTGTACAAATTAGAGGCAAATACAAAAATAGAATCTGGCATATGACTATTTGCATTCACCATAAAATGTTCATAAGGCATAGAATAATAATCCTTTAGCAAACTCGTTGGAGTAGTTTGTATTGCATAGTCATTATAATAACCTATATCGCTACTACGCCTGTTATTAAGTAATACATAATCAATGTGCCAATGATTTGCGTTCCCAACTTGTCTTGTTAATGTTGTAAACATAAATTGGAATCCTGAGTGCAAAAAATTAGCATTTTCTATAGGAATAATTACATGTTTAAAATCATCGCTTTGTGCTAACCCTGCTACGCTCCACGCTTGCAACCACGTTCCATTCACAGCTCTAAAGAAAAGTCTTAGTGAATCTTCTTCATTTAAATGATAACCATACCCATTGGGTTGATAGTAGAAACTAAACATAATTGAATCTGAAAGACTATAGGCTATACCTGCTGAATCTTGAAGATTAATTGGTTGACTTATTAAACTGTCTCCAGGCCCTGTATAATCCTTATTTATTGTGAGGTTATATGGAGCACCTTTGCTGTCCAATACGTCGAAAGTAGCAACATTTAAAGTAGGTGGAAATTTAGGAAAGTGGTTATTAATGTAAACTTGATTATTTAACCATTTCGAAGAATCAGGATAAATTAGAGAAGTTGAAAAATCGTCGAAAAAAGGCAAAGACAATGTATCTCTTGTACTCCATTTCATTTTATTGTTCTGCTGCCCCCAAGTATAATTTGGATTATGATCATTAAATGATCGAATAACTTTGTTTTCTTGAATTGGAAATGTGCTTACCTGAGCAATTAGGCTTTTCGTAATAGAACAACAAAAGATTATTAAAAAAATTATTGTAGAGTTGATTTTATCTCGTCGCAAGGTTTATATGCTTTAGTATTTATATAACGTTTGATTGGCGTTTTAGTATAACTTTTGGGCTATAATTAATTTACTGAACTACTATCACTTTCGTGGTGCATTGGGATACCAATGACCAAGTCAATTTTAGAGTTTCTTTTTATCAACGTTTTAGGTTTAATGCTTTTTTTAGTTCCATGTTCATATTGTGCCAATACTGGCTCATCAGTTCTATGACGAACGGAAGAATTACGTTGCTTTATTACATTGCCAACTTTAAGGTGCCTTCTAAGCAAGATATTAGTTGCTTGTTTTAAAGATGTTTTTTCTGCTAAATCAGGCACTTCAACCATTGGGATTTTTGCTGTATTAATCACTAAATAGACTTTTCTTCCTGGTTTTACAGTTAGTCCTGCAGCAGGATTCTGATTAATAACTGAAAGCCTTTTTACACCATCCTTATACACTGTGTCATTAATAACCCCCTCCAAGCCAACATCATCTAAAAGCTCTAGAGCTTTATCACTATTCATTCCCTCTAAATCTTGAACTTTTATTAAAGTGCTGTTGTGCTGAGTGTAGATGCTTGTGTACCATAAAGCTCCTCCCAGGATAAGGAATATTATAAAAATAATGATACCGAGATGTTTAATTATTTTTTTCATTTATAGATTAGATCTTCACCTTTTTTCGTTTCAAAATAAACACTTTAAAATTACAATATTACAATTGACGTATCCGATTAAAACTGTTCTACATATTTGTATACCTTTTACTACATTTTATACCAAACAAAAAGACAGAAATTGATTTTCTCACTAATTATCTTACCGATATTTCAGAATATGTACTAAAATATCTAAAAACCATTATCACTTAGGTCAATTTTAAGCACATGACTTGTTTTGGTACATACTTTGAACTTATTATCGCAGTTGTAAATTATAAAATGAAAAACATAATTACCTTACTTTTCATCCTTAGCGTTGGGTTTACTTACGCACAAACAGATAGCACATCCTCAGCATTACCAGAAAAAGTTGTAAAAAATATAGATGGAGAAGATGTTAGTTTAGCAAGTTACGGTACAAATGGCAAAATAACCATTGTATCATTTTGGGCAACATGGTGTAAGCCTTGTATAAAAGAACTTAAAAACATAAATGGTTTAATTGAAGATTGGCAAGAAGACTTTGACGTGGATTTAGTGGCTGTAAGTGTTGATGACAGCAGAAATGTTGTAAAAGTAAAACCAATGGTTAACGCTCTTGGTTGGGACTTTGATGTATTGTTAGATACAAATGGCGATTTGCAAAGAGCTATGAACGTGGCAAACCCACCTGTTACATTTCTTATAGATCAAAAAGGAAACATAGCTTACACTCATACTGGATATGTTGAAGGCGATGAGTATGAATTAGAAGATCATATTAAAGAGCTTTCTGAATAAGAAGATTTTACTGACAATATTGAACACTTTAACCTCCGTTAAAGTGTTTTTTTATCTCCAAAATTTTGCCTTAGCAGATATTAATGCAAGTTGAAACCCTAAGACTCCGTCTAAAAAACCAAGTTTCATAAAGTACATTTTTACGAATTTAGAAACTGAAGAGAACAAAGCTAAAACGCTATTCTTGTATGGTTCTGCTAAACTAGCATATTTCTTTTCTCTACTTATATGGTCTTCCTTACTTTCTATGCTATAATGAAGTAAATCCCCAGCAATGTGCTTGTTATTAATGTTAGGATTAAAGATTAATTTTTCGTGCACATCTCCTTCCCAATGGGCATCTTCTCTATTAAAAATTCTAATTTTTTTATCTGGATACCAACCGCCGTGTTTCATCCATTTCCCGCAATAATTATTTAACCTATTAAACGAATATGAAACGTTTACAAAACCATCCTGTTTTAGGTTCAAGATACTTTTCTTAAGCTCTTGACTTAACTCCTCATCAGCATCAATCGAAAGAATGATGTGATTTTTAGCCTGAGAATTGCCCCAATTTTTAGTTTCCGCATAACCTAACCAATCTTTCTGCAAAAACGTTACATTTAAGTTTTGGCAAATTTCTTGAGTTTTATCTGTACTATATGAATCAACAATAACTACTTCATCAACCACGGACTTAAGAGACTTAATACATTGCTCAATGTACTTTTCTTCATTAAAAGTAATAATTACCGCAGATATGCTGATTGGTTTTGGCATAAAAAATCCGGATAATAATCTATTACCCGGATAATTATTTATTGGTTCTATTTAGTGAACGTGACTTGGACAACTATGAGGATCATCCTGACAAGATTGAGCACAAGTATGAGCAGTTTCATCTCCTTCTACCTCTGTTACACCTTCATCAGCATCTGATTTATCTGCACAACACTCTTTTTCGCAACCAGGCTCACAAGCTTGAGCTTCTTTGTCCGAACAGCATTCCTTTTTGCAATCTTTAGCACAAGCTTCTGTGTCTTTACTATCGCAACATTCTTTTTTGCAATCTTCTTTACAATCTTTCTTGCTATCCCCACAAGAAACAAAAGCAAAACTTAGTACCAATACTAAGCTTAACATTTTAAAGGCTTTCTTCATTTAATTTTCTGTTTTTTAATTAAATTGCTTTCGCGGTTACGTCACAACTTAGCTCAAGAAGGCATTTAATGTCGTCTGTAACATTTAAATCAGTTTTGGTTACTCCCTCTGCTCTTAGTGTAAAAGCACCCATTTTTATATGATCTACAAGATTAACATCACTTTCTACATCCATTTCTACTACAGTTGCTGAACCATCTGTAATAGTTTTAGATGCAACCAATTGTTCTCCTTTACTACCTCCTCTTCCCTCTAAGAAAACTTTAACGTTTTTAAGGAATTCGAAGTTTTGACCAGATGGTGCTGTAATTGTGATTTTTAGTGATTTAAGTTTTGCAGACTCTAACTTATCTAAAGATGTGTTGTAAGTCGCAAAATCTTTAGAATCAGTTGAGATTTCTTCTGATATTTCATCAAAAGAGCCTTGATTAATACTTGTAGATTTAAAAGTAAGACTATTCGTATTAAATTTTAGATCAAAAGTTGCACTTAAACCTTCGTCTAGACAACTAGAAAGACCAAAAGCAGTCCCAATAACAGCAAATATTAGAGGAAAGATAAATTTTTTCATAAAGCAAATATAGTGATTAATGAAGCAGCCTGGTATAAGATTTAAGACTCAGGAGCTTGCACCAATCTAAAGTGAATGAATTTATCTGAATTTAGACCTAAAAATGACCAAATATTACTCTAAACATTAAATCTAAAGTGCATTATATCTCCATCTGAGACCACATAATCTTTACCTTCTACTCTTAACTTACCTGCTTCTCTGCACTTTGCTTCAGATTCTAATTCTATAAAATCGTTATAAGCGATCACTTCTGCTCTAATAAAGCCTTTTTCAAAATCTGTATGTATTACACCCGCAGCCTGAGGTGCCTTAAAACCATCTGTTATTGTCCAAGCTCTAACTTCTTTCTCACCTGCAGTAAAGTAGGTAATATATTTTAAAAGCTTATATGCCGCTTTTATAATTCTATTTACACCACTTTCTTCTAACCCCATTTCTTCCAAAAACATCATTTTGTCTTCTTCGTCCATATCAATCAAATCTGATTCTATTTCTGCAGAAACAAAAAGTACTTGAGCATTTTCTTCTTTAACGGACTCCATAAATGCTTTTGTATGATGATTTCCTTTTACTACACTTTGGTCATCTACATTACAAACATATAATACTGGTTTAGCCGTTAATAGGTTTAAGTCGTTAATTAAGCCCCATTGGTTTTCGTCTAAGTCACAGGCACGTGCAGATTTACCTTGTTCCAATGTAGCCTTAAGTACATTGCAAACATCGAATATGGCTTTGGCTTCTTTGTTTCCAACCTCAGCCATTTTTTTTACTTTTTGAATTTTAGCATCTACTGCCTCCAAATCTTTTATCTGCAGTTCGGTATCTATAATTTCTCTGTCTCTTACAGGATTTATACTTCCATCAACGTGTGTTATGTTCTCATCATCAAAACACCTTACCACATGTAAAATCGCATTGGTATTTCGAATGTTTCCTAAAAACTGATTACCTAGTCCTTCACCTTTACTAGCACCTTTTACCAATCCTGCAATGTCAACAATCTCTACTGTAGTTGGCATTATTTTTTGAGGATTTACTAAGTCAGATATTTTCTGCAATCTTTCATCTGGTACTGTAATTGTTCCAACATTAGGTTCAATTGTACAAAATGGATAGTTCGCACTTTCCGCTTTAGCACTACTTAAACAATTAAAAAGGGTTGATTTTCCTACGTTTGGCAACCCAACAATTCCACACTGTAAAGCCATAATTTTAAAATGGCTGCAAGTTTAGCAATATTTTCTATTAAGCGTTTAGCTTAATCTGCTTCTTTCGGTATAAAACAAGTAAAAAAATGCAAGAAATCAAAAGTAACACCCACTCATTCAGTTCTGGCGTTCCTGATACGTTAGTTAGCCCTAATGTTTTACTAGGTTTATCTCCCGTTTCATTTTCTCGTTTAAATCTATCATCTTCATTCCATCAAAACTCGTTCAGTTTTTCAAGAACTTTTCTCTCTGCCCATACAAACTCAAGCCAATGTTCATTCGCTTTTTCTTTTTTAAACCGAGTTATTCTTTTTTCAATTTTTAATTGGTACTCTACATCTTTAAAATACCCACGTTTTGCAAATGGAATTTTCTCTACTTGTTTGCTTTCTATTTCTTCAATTTGACTATCAGAAATTTTAAGATAAGGCAAAGCTTTATCGCTTAATTGCGACATAAAAGGAAGATGAATAAAAGCAGTTTTATAATGGCTGAAATTGTATTCAGCAATGATACTATCCCAATTAAAAGCACTTATTACAACTAAAGTTATGTAAGCTGCTAAGGCGTTTGTTCTAACCACAAAATGCACACTTTTAAATCTATATATTTTAATCAGCAACGTCACTAAACCAATTAAACATAGAACTAGAAAAAACACAACCCCTATTCTTTTGTAGGCCAGTGCAAAGTGTTGGATATAATATGCATTGCGGACAAAAACGGAGATAATCAATACAGCATTTAGTGATATCCAAACGGTTGCCAGCTCTTTCAAGAATCCATTATTCTTATAGAAATTTAAATTTTTTCTAAAATAATACATAGCAACCCCCATAGAAATAAGAATACTGGCAATAAGCACATAAGTTCCTTCGTGCACCATAGATTTCAGAAACTCACCTTGCCACTCAAAGTCAATCCAAATATTCTTTATTTCTAAGAATAACAGCACCAATAACATAATATTTAGGGTACAAAATAGAAATACTCCAGACTTATACTCATACTTTAAATCCAAATTTTTAAACCGCTTTAACCGATTATCTTTGGCTCTAATTAGTAGATCTGATTTTTCCTCGTCTGTTGTAGATATTAATGTCTTTGTAAGTCCTAAACTATGAATAACACTTATAAACAACCCGACAAGTCCCACACCTATTACTTTAATATCTATATAGTTTGCAATCTTTGAATAAGCAGTGCTAATGAAGTTACTTACACTTCCAACAAAATCAGAAAAAAAGGAGCTTCCCATACTATAAAGTGCAACAAAAAGTAAAATTACAAATGCAGGAAGAAAAAATATTCTTAAAAGCCTACTTAAACCTATGGATTTACGTTTGGTTCTCTTTCTCCCTCTAAAAGATTTAAAAAACATACTAAACGCGTCACCATAATTAGGCAAAGCATTGGGTATTGCAGAAAGTAAGTTTTTTATAGGTACTTGGGTGTGCAACCCAAGTAAGAGAACAAAAGAAAAGATAGAAACAAACAAGATAAATGGGCTCCCATACAAAAAGTAAAATACACTAGAAAATAAAAAACCTATTGAAACTATATAATTTAGTGATGAGCTAAAGAACTGCCTTTTAAAAATAACTAACAATAGTGTGGTTAATGCACCAAAAAGGGTAACATTTAAACCTAAGTTTTTTTCGAAAAACAAAAGAACAAATACTATTACAGAGAGAATAGTTACAACATAACTAGGTACTTTCATATTATGTAAAATAATTCGGTTTAGAGGTAAACGGCAATTGTATTTATTAAATTGTACTCTTTAAACGATTGCACAATGCAATTAATAGATACATACATTTTGTCAGTAATAAATTTTAGGAACGTCTTTTGTAAAACAAAGATCAAGGATGTTTAATTTTATTCTAAAACTTATTGATTCACTAGTTTGGCCTTTACTTATTATAGTATTGATATGGTTGGTGTTCTTTATTGATGTAAAGTTTAGTCTAGAACTAAATAGCTTAGGAATGAGACCTAGAAACCTCTCTGGTTTAATCGGAATATTTACAATGCCTTTTTTACACGGTAGCTTTGATCACTTGTTTTCTAATAGTGTTCCCCTGCTCCTTTCCATGGGCTTTATATTTCTCTATTTCGATAGTATCAAAGGAAAAATTATCATCTATAATGTTTTGCTTACAGGCCTTATTCTTTGGGGATTAGGAGAGCCTAAAAGCTTGCACATTGGTGCCAGTGGATTAGTTTATGCCTTTATTTTCTTTATTGTAACACACGCATTTCTATCCAAAAATAAGGAAATGATTGCGGCGGCTTTCATTTTAGTATTTCTTTATGGAGGATTGATTTATGGTCTATTTCCAGAATATGGGTTATTGGTGGGGAAAAATATTTCTTGGGAAGGACACTTGGCAGGAGCTATTTCTGGAGTACTATTTGCAATTGTTTTTAGAAAAAGAGGACCACAGCAGAAGTTATATTTTCTTGATGATGATGACGATGACGACGATGATTTTGACGAGTTTGATTACTGGAACATTACCAATAAAGAAAACAATCAAACCTCTGTACATTACCATTACAAGGAAAAAGAAGATCAATAAACGTATTTTTGAGCTCAATGAGGTGGGTATTTTTAACTACATTTTGCTTTATTTTCTTACAATCTAATCCTTGGGGATTTTTTGCTCATAAAGAGATTAACTATCTGGCTTGCTTTAGTCTACCTCAAGAAATGTTTGGTTTTTATAAGCAAAACATAGAATTAATACGTGAATGGGCAGTTAGGGCAGATCAAAGGAGGTATGTAATTGATGCAGAGGCACCTAGACATTACATTGATTTAGATCATTATGAAGTTGCTAGTCCCATAGATACCGTTCCAATACTATGGAAAGATGCTGTAGCTAAGTATGGAGAAGAGCATTTAAACGAATATGGAATAGTTCCTTGGTACGTAAACCTAATGAGATACAAATTAACTGAAGCCTTTAAAGCTAAGGATTTTAGTAAAATCGTTAAGTACAGTGCCGATCTAGGCCATTACATATCTGACGCACATGTCCCTTTGCACACCACCCAAAATTACAATGGTCAACTTACAGACCAAGTTGGCATACACGGGCTTTGGGAAAGCCGTTTACCTGAAGTTTTTGCTACTAATTATGATTTTTTTGTTGGAAAAGCTCAATACTTAAATAATCCTCAACAAACAATTTGGAATGTTATACAAGAGAGTTTTAGTGCTAAAGACTCTGTTTTATTTATTGAGAAAGAATTAACAAAAACGATGCCTAGCACAAAATATAGTTTTGAAACAAGAGGTGCTTCTACGGTAAAGGTGTATAGCAAAATGTTTTCAAAACAGTACCATAACAATCTTAACCAGATGGTAGAAAGAAGAATGCAAAAGGCTATCTTAGTAACTGGAAGTTTTTGGTTTACCGCTTGGGTAGATGCCGGCCAACCCAAATTAGATTTTACAAGAAATCAAAGAGTCGATTTGCAAAAACAAATCGACTCTTTGAATAAGGTTATTTATAACACACCCATAAAAGGGAGAATGGAAACACACTAGTCTTTGAATAACCGAACTGAGGTTTCCTTGTTATCAACAATAATCTTGAAAATATAAACTCCACTTTCCAAACTACTTAAGTTTAACATTGTGTTTGCACCATTCATTTTTTCAGTGGTTAATAATTTACCTTCTATGGTTTGCACAGTTATTAAACCTGAAATACCTCTTGTATTTTGAACTGTAAGTATATCTCTTACTGGATTTGGATATATTTCAAGACCAAGACTTCTTAGGATCTCAACACTACTAAACTTTGGCATTTTTAGATTCTCGCTAGAATCGCTTAAACAGTCATTCTCCGTCGTTATTTCTAAGCTTACATCAATGCTCTTGCCTTCGCTACTTGCAAAATCGTGAGATGGAGAAACATCATTGCTAACACTGCTGCCATCACCAAAATCCCACGTATACGTTTTGTATGAGTTAATAGATGGCACAAAGCTATAAACTGAGCCAGCCCTTGTATAGGTAAATGATGCATCAGAAACACCTTCTATTGAAACATATTCGCTTAATGACGTATCCACACATATGCCTTTTTTAACAATAACAAACACACTATCATTATTGGTCATTTCTGTATTACTATACTTATTGGAAGTTCCACTTTGCACCAAGTTGTTATTCCAATAGAAGTCAAAAGTTTCAATTGTATCGTTTGCAGAAAACCTTACCGTTTCACCAATACAATATGCTCCTATTTTTTCTTGCTTTAAGTCTATATCAAAAATTCTGTCAACTACAACTGGTATTTCAATCTCATTTGCAGGGCAAGCCAAGAAATTAGAATCTATAATTCCTAAGATAAATGTTGAAGATACTGATGGATTAAATTCAAAGAGAGTATCAGCGAAAATTGCTCCACCATCAAAAGTTAGCCCATAATTTTTACCGGCTAAACCATTTACTTCAATTTCTAATAAATCTCCATAGCAAATATTTGTTAGATGTTGTACGCTTGCCTGCAGCTGAGTACAAGTATCTGCAACACACTTTTTATTACCCACCGAACTAAAGTAACAAGGAGCCACATCTTTTGCACGAACCCAAAGCTCAACTGTATCCTCAGGAGATAATCCTGTAATCAAGTGACTATTACCCGCTAGACCACTACTTGGAGACAACCAACTATTACCATTATTGGTACTTATTTCAAAACCATTATGATATTGAGAACCATCCCATTCAAATTCTATTGTAGAGGGAGAAACCGTTCCGCATTGAACACTTGGTGCTGTAAGTTGGTTTTTAGCTACCACTGTATAACCATCAATTTCACTAAAACATTTGTTACTATCTTTTACAACAATACCATAAGTTGTTGTTGAGGTAAATGCTCCTGTATATGTATTAGTTGCCGAAGTATTTACAAGTTGATTGTTTTCATAAAAATAAAAAGAATCAAATGTTGAAGGACTTGCAGTTAAATTAATGTTGCTATTTGTACAACTCGAATCATTAAAAACTGATGCATTGCTCGTTAGACTGGCACTTGGTTGAGCATGCATTTCAACTTTTATGATATTACTAGTTCTTGAGCAACCATTGCTACCCGTAACTACAACCTTATAATTACCGGCAGCCTTAGCCCATACAACACTTCCACTTGTTCCATTATTCCATATATAGCTATTTCCACCTTGTGTATTTGCTTCTATTTTAATAGAATCTCCAGGACATACAAACCTAGTAGCTGCTCCAGCAATATACGCAGTAGGTCCAGCATTCACAACTATGCTAACTGTGTCTGGCAATGAATAACCTTTTGCGTTTTTTACTCTTAAAACAGCTTTATAATTGCCTTGAACGTTATAAACCACACTAGGGTTTTGACTAGTAGAAGCACTTGGAGCACCACCTAATAATGACCATTGCCAATTGGTAGGTGTATTAGTAGCAGCACCTGTTAAACTAACACTTACACCTTGACAAACTATTGTGTTTGTTGCACTTGCTGTTACCACAGGAAGTAAACTAGAAGGAGCAATTTTAAATTCTCTTGCTATAATTATATCATTTCCAGTACCACTTCCATTTGCAGAATTTACTATGGTATAAAAAACAACTGTATCTAGATTTGAAGAAGGAGCAGTCCATTTAAAACTCCAAGATATTGACCCAGAACCTGAATTACCACTCGACGTTTGTCTCATATAACTTCTTGTTGCACCAGAAACAGTTGCACTTGTCATGCTAGTTTTGTTGTTTAGATTCGTAAAACTACCAGCCATGTCATCATCATTGTCTAGACAAGTTAGCTGAAAACCAAATTTGCTTTTACCACTATGGGAGTAAGATAAAGTAATAGTATATGATGAGTCAGGAATATAGCCTCCGCCTGTAAAACTACCGGATAGTGAAATATTATTATAATTCGTACCTGTGGTCTGTAATGAACCCGTGTGGCAGCTTGTACAATTTGCTTCGCTTGGAGCGTTTGTATAACCACCTGGTGCACCTCCACTATTTGTTAAAGTAGTAAGTGATATTCCAAGCATTATAAGAATGGACAATCCTGTCAGAAAGCGTTTTGCAGTAAAAAGTCTTTTCATTATTTAATGTTTAATTTGAGCTACAAATTAAATAGGATATTCTGTGATAAGGGTATGATTTGCTTTGTTTACAAGCATATTACAATCAACCCCACACGTGAAGTTTAAATTTAATCGTTACTTCATAAACACCAAGCAGCAACCTCTTTCACTATTATGGCTTTTTTTGGTTAGCTCTCACAATTTTTTCTAAGAAGTCCCATTGCTCCTGCGTTATTGCTTCCATTCCATTAAACTGACCTGCTCCTTGTAGCCACTCTCCTCCATCGATTGTAACAACTTCGCCATTTACGTATGATGCATAGTCAGACATTAGATAAGCAGCTAGATTAGCTAGTTCTTGGTGTTCGCCCACCCTTTTCAAAGGAATACGGTCTTCCAATTTAATTTTATCCGCCATTTCCTTTGGAAACAACCTGTCCCAAGCTCCTTTAGTTGGAAAAGGTCCTGGAGCTACTGCATTATGTCTCATACCATATTTTGCCCATTCTACTGCCAAAGACCTTGTCATAGCTAAAACACCTGCTTTTGCAGTTGCAGAAGGAACAACATAGCCGCTACCTGTCCAAGCATAGGTGGTTACAATATTTAGAACAGATGCTTTTATCTTATTTTCTATCCAATATTTACCGCACGATAAGGTACAGTTTTTACTTCCTTTCAAAACAATATCAATAATAATATCGAATGCTCTATGGCTGAGTCTTTCTGTTGGACTGATAAAATTACCTGCTGCATTATTTACTAGACCATTTACTTCTCCAAAATGTTCTACAATTTGTTTGAGTGCATTATCAACTTCACCACTTTCTCTCACATCACAAGCAACTGCGAACACTTTTTCTTTCGAAATTTCCTCTTGGGCTCTGTACAGTTTGTCTTCACTCCTACCAGATATTGCAACATTAGCTCCAAGTGTAACAAAATATTTTGCCATTGACTTACCTAGACCAGAACCTCCGCCTGTTATCCAAATTACCTTGCCATCCAATGCACCTTCTTTAAGCATCGGTTCTTTGTATTTACTCATAACCACAAAGATAGGTTGTTACATCCATCAATAATAAACAAGACTTAAATGTTTAAATTTAAAATCTAAGAGAATGTTCCTTTAAATTTTTAATCAAAATGGTTTCGGCTTCGTCTTTCGTTTTAATTTGGATAAAACTTCCCTGCCCGCTGTCTGCTAATTCCTGCATAAAACCAAGTGCATTTCTTGACTTTCCAAAACCTATTGTTGAAAGTCGAATATCTCTGGTAGATCTAGCTTTGGAAGCTTTTCTATACAGTTTTCTTTCACTTAAGTTTTTTGAATTAAAGACTCCATCACTAGCTAGAATAATTTCATTATTACCATCGTTTATAAGATTAGACCCCGCAAGAATATAAGCCATGTCCAATGCTTCTTTACCATAAGATTGTCCTTTTGCTTGTAATAAATCTACTTGTGATTTTATATAGTCTTTATTTTTACCAGAAACACCGTCTACTAAAACAATTGCCTCCGATGCATAAGTTATTATGCTCACTTTATCCTCAGGTCTTAAAACATCTATCATTTGGTGCATACTATATTTTAATAGAGGTAATTTCGATTCGTGTTTCATACTGCCTGAAACATCTATTAAAAAAACTATGTGATTAAACGCATATTTATAATCATTTAAAGTTCCGTCAGAATTAAAATCTTTCGGAGAATCAACAACTTCCGTAATTATTTCATCATTACTAGAACTTTTGTCTCTTGCCAGTTCTTTATGCTTTTCTGTCTCAGTATCTATATCAATGTTGGGCTTAGGCACTTCAACAATTTTTTCGCCTTTATCTTCCTTAGAATCCTGTTTTTGTCTATCAAACACAAAATCTTCACCTCCATCTTCTTCAACGCCTTCTTCCTCAATTTCTTCATCTTTATAATCTTCATCAGAAATCTTTTCGTTTCTTGAATTACTACCACGATCAACAAAAACTGGTTCATTCTTCTTTTCGGTACTCATTTCATCTTCCTTGGATGAGTTGTCTATTTCTGGTGTATTTTTTTCAAAAACAAAATCATTTTCAGGCTCTGAATCTAATTTCACCAATTCAATAACAGTTTCTTCACTATTTCTAGATACATACGAAGACTTTCTAGCTAACAAGTAATTTTCTTTTTGCACCTCAAAATCATACCATTCAGGCTTTTCTCGATTCAATGTAATTTTAGATTTATCACTATTTAAGCTTTCTGAGCTACGTTTTGAACTTATTGCAATTTCATAGTCGGTAATTGGTTCTTTTGTTTCTGCATCTATAATTCTAACATTATGATTAAAAGCCGTACCTACAAAAAGCTCATTATTTTCTATCCTTGGGCAAACAGTAAACGCATCTGGATGAAAGGAAACGATATTTCCTGAAAATGAAAAAACGATTGGTTTTGCTTCTGAGCTAACATATACCTTAACAACCTTCTTAAACTTGCCAAACTCGTCGGTATAATACTGAATTTTGATAAGGCCAGATTCTCCAGGTTGCAATTTCTTCTTTTCAAAATTCACCCGCACATCTGGCTTGTAAGCAATAGGTAGAAAGTGCTGAACCTTACCAGAATTGTTGGTATAAAATATTTCGTAAATAGGATTATTCCATTCCTTAATTTTACCCATATTTTTGCTGTAACTGCTTACAGACTGTCCGTATGCTGAACAAATTGCTAATGATAAAATTAAACTTAGGTATGATTGCATAAAATACTACAACGAAAAAAGCGTTTTTTAATTTTACAAACGCAAAGCATATGCCATTTTTAACTGAGTTACCTAGCTAAAACTTTATTGCTCAACTATTATAAAATACTGGGACTACACGATTTCGCCACTTTAGCGGAAGTAAAAAAGGCATACAAACAAAAAATTAGGCTATACCACCCAGATGTTAATCCATCTGAAAATGCGGTAGAAATAACGCAGCATTTAAATACTGCTAAAACCATACTCTGTGATACCATTAAAAAATTAAAGTATGATGAAAATCTAAAATCTAAATGCCGAAGAGATAAGCACCTAGCAGAAACAAAGCATTGGTCTAAAAATACAGATTTTCACGAGTACTGGACTTCCCTCTCTAGACAAGAACGAAAAAGAAAAGTAGCAAAACGAAAGTTTGCAAAAGAAAAGATGCGTTATGCACGTTCACTACAAAGTTTATCATTTAAAAACAGAATTATTGGAGGTATAGCTCTCATTGCTTGGGGATTACAGCTTTTTTATTCCAATTACTTTATAATGTACCCAGGATATGAAGTTGTTTATATCACATTCAGTATTATGATTTTTATAACTGGAGTTTTTATATGCACCAATGAATACTATAATCAAAAGTTATACTACCCTACTTTAGATTTCTTTGGTAAGCGTTTTTTACTCACCTCTAGATTATTCTTTTTTCTTGCGGTTCCATTGGGTTTAATTTCCATTTCTGCCTTAAGCGAACTAAGGGAGAAACAGGTTCTTAGTAATAATTACGAACTTTATATTGCAGAGATAAACAATGAAGCATCAGGCTATGGTTCGATGGTCTACAGCTATAGTGTAGGCGGCAAGAAGTACTCTAAAAGTATAAAGTCCAGCCAAGACATTTATAAGCTCAACGAATCGAAAATAGTAATAAAATATGCCGTAAACGAACCAAAGATTAGTGAGCCTATTTCCATAAAAGAATCTAAAACTATGCTAAAGGAGCTATAAGAATTAGCTCATTTTAAAAACGGAATAAGCTACTTTTGCTGCAAAGAACAAAATGGCATCATTTCAAAACTTAAACCTAAACAAGCAACTCTCAAGTGCCATTGAAGATTTAGGTTTTGAAAAACCCACACCTATTCAGGAACAAGCTTATCCTGTTATCTCTTCGGGAAAAAATGTAGTTGGTATTGCTCAAACAGGTACTGGTAAAACTTTAGCATATATGTTACCAATTTTGAATTGGTTACCTTTTTCAAAGCAAATAAAACCCAGAGTACTAGTAGTAGTTCCAACAAGGGAATTAGTTATTCAGGTAGTTGAACAAATAGAACTATTTGCAAAGTATAAAACACTGCGTGTATTAGGAGTTTATGGCGGAGTTAATATTAAAACTCAAAAAGCTGCAGTCGCTCAAGGTTGCGATATTGTAGTTGCAACTCCAGGTAGATTATACGATTTAGCTGCTAGCCGAGCTCTTCAACTACAGTCGATTGCTAAATTGATTATAGATGAAGTAGATGTAATGTTGGATTTGGGTTTTAGATTTCAGCTTACGAATATTTTTGAGTTGTTACCAAATAAACGACAAAACTTAATGTTTTCTGCAACTATGACCGAAGATGTAAATCAACTTATTGATGATTTCTTTATAACTCCTTCTAAGATTTCTATTGCAGTTAGTGGCACTCCTTTAGACAATATTTCTCAAACTTGTTTTACCGTTAAAAACTTTTATACCAAAGTAAACCTGCTCGTTCATTTGCTTAAAAATAAAGAAGAGTTTGGAAAGGTATTGTTGTTTATAGATAGTAAAAAGAATGCAGATAGGTTGTTTTCTGCTTTAGAACAAGACTTTTGGTCTGAGTTGGGAGTTATTCATTCCAATAAATCACAAAATAATAGAATTGCTACTATTGAGAGGTTTAATGATGGCGTTAGTAGGATATTAATTGCCACCGACATTATAGCTAGAGGATTAGACTTAGACAACATTACGCATGTAATCAACTTTGATACTCCTGTTTACCCAGAGAACTATATGCACCGCATTGGCAGAACAGGAAGGGCAGAGAAAAAAGGAAAATCAATTTTACTATTTACTGAAGAAGAAAATACACATAAAATAGGTATCGAGAACTTAATGGATTTTAAAATCCCCGAAATTGAGTTTCCAATTGATGTTGAAGTTTCCAAAGAACTTACTCCAGATGAAATGCCGGTTATGATTGAAAAAAATCCGCACAAGAAAAAGACCAGAGTTGCTGGACCCAGTTTTCACGAAAAGAAAGAGAAAAACAAAATAGAGAATAAGGTGAATCTTGGTGGAGGTGCTAAAATAAAACTTAAAAAAGCTAAAAAATACAAAAAGCCAATTTCAAGAGGAGATAAAACTCAAAACCGAAAGAAGAAAAGGTAATTAAATCTTCATCACAAATCGAAGATTTATTCTTCTGCCTGTCAAATAATTTGGCACACCAAAAACATTGTTCTGAAAATCTTTTACTAACACATAAGATATGGTGTTATTAACCTCCAATAAATTGAAAATTTCCAGACTCAGCCAGAGGCTCTCAACATTTTTTAAGTATAAAGGTCTATTCTCAGAATCCTTATCATACAACACTTTAGAAAACCCAATATCCACTCTTCTATAAGCTGGTATTCTAAACCCTTGATTCTGACGATTTTCAGCATCAAAGAAAAATGGCATCTTAGAACCATAGACCAATCCTAAGTTCATTTTATAGCTAGGATTATTCGGCAATTCATCTTGAAACAAGATGGAAAAATTTACACGTTGATCTGTTGGTCGTTTTAACCATTCACTTAGTTGCTCAATACCATTTTCGTCTGTATAATACAACCTTTCTTTTGTTTGCATTAGTGAGACATTAAACCAGCTTTCAACTCCTTGAATAAACTCTCCATTTACTCTTGTATCAATTCCAGTAGCATAGCCTTGAGAACTATTTTCTGCTAAATATCTTATTCTGACGTTATCTACCACGTACGGAACCATTCTATCTAAATGCTTATAATAGAGCTCACTAACAAATTTAAAAGGTCTCCCCCAAGCCTCAAAATTCATATCTGCACCAAATACAAAATGAATTGATTTCTGAGCCAACAGCTCCTGGTTTATTTGTCCATTTAAATCTCTTAACTCTCTATAAAAAGGGGGCTGATAATAGTATCCAGAAGCAAACTTTAACAACCAATCTTTTTTCTTAAGAGTATCTTTAGAAATACTGTCTTGTGCAGAATACTTTAATGCATCATTAAATTTTTTATTGGGTTTAAACGAAAACTGAAGCCTCGGACTTATTACATTTTCCTCATTAAAACTCCAATAGTTGGCTCGCACTCCAAAGTTTGCTTTAAAGTCGGTTGCAGTATCTAAAGTTCTAGTGTTTTGGACAAAAGCTTTAAGCCTATAACTGCTTATGTTTATTTTAGCTTTTAAAAACTCGTCTAATACTATTTGATTTGTTAAACTAGTATCTATAGTTGTGCTTATGTTGTATCCACTACTATCATTGTATCTCCACTCCTTTAGTTTATCGCTTATACTCTCATTTGTATAACCTAAGCCCCACTCCCATTTTGATTTTTTTCCAAAAAAAGCACCCTTGTGAGAAGCGGTATAAACATTGGCATTTAAATCATTTCTTGCGTGATCAATAAAATATCCAAACCCTAAAACTCTTTTTTCGTTTGCAAAATCTTCAGAGCCTAAATTGGTTTCTAATTCTGATAATCTATATGCTCCTTCTACTGTAAAATGTTCTCGCTCTGTTGTATTGTATGCTGAAGTATTTAAGCTAAATTTTAAGTTTGGATTTGGCCTATAAGTTAGATTTAAGCCATTCATTATAGTGGTGTACTGCATTAACTCTTGCCCGCCAAATGCAATGTATAAACTTAACGCACTATTTACATTTCCAAAGCTTGTTGTTCGACTTTGTGGTGCAACAATGTATTTGTTTTGAGATATACTAGAAAGGTAGGATATTGTCAAATCTGACCTTAACCGATATTTTAATAATGCTTGTACATCATAAAATCTAGGTTTATAGTCACCCTGCACATCTAAACTCCCCAGCAAGTATTGATTGCTCCTATATCTTGCACCAAACAAATAAGAAAACCTTTTATTTTTAGAACGATTTTCGAAATGAAGATTGGCCCCTAATAAACTCAACTGAGCTGTTGAAGCAAATGAGTCTGGATCTCTGTACTTTATATCCAAAACAGATGAAAGTTTATCTCCATATTTTGCCTGAAATCCGCCTGCTGAAAAATCTACATAATCTACTAAATCAGAGTTTATTACACTAAGTCCTTCTTGTTGACCACTTCTTACCAAAAAAGGTCTGTAAATTTCAATATCATTTATATAAACTAAATTTTCATCAAAATTTCCTCCACGCACACTATACCCACTTGAAAGTTCCCCACCTCCTGTGCTAATGCCTAAACCAATTTGTTTTAGATTTTGTTCAAAACCACCTGTATTTGCAAATCTAACTAACTTTTTAGGTTCTATTCTAATCACGGAAGGTAAAGTACGTGTTAGTCCTTCTGCTGTAACAGTTGCCCCCTTTAGTGTAAAGGATTTTTCAAAAATGAGATCTACTACTTTGGTGGCACCCAATTTAATGGGCGGAACTGAGCGTACAATGTTACTTTCTCCATAACTAGCAAGGAGTGTAAAAGATTTATTCGCTTCTACTTCAAAACTATATCTACCACTAATAGACGAAAGCGTGACCTTACCTGTTTCTTTAATTTTTAGAAAGGCACTTACAATGGGTGTTTTATCCTTATCCAAAACTATACCACTCACCATTGTTCTGTTTTGACTAAATGCTACCGCAGCATAAGTACATAGAAGATATAAAAAAAGGAAGCGTTTCAAAAGAATACTAACGTCAGTCTTAACCTTCTATTGTTTCAATTTAGAAATTGTAGCCGTGGGATTTTCAGATTTAAAAACTGAACTTCCTGCTACAAGAACATTGGCTCCACATTCGAGTAATTTTGGGTAGTTTTCAACATTAACTCCTCCATCTACTTCTATGTATGGTGTATGTTTTTTCATTTCTGAAATATTTTTAAGTTGTTGCAACTTAATGTAAGTGTTTTCAATAAAAGATTGTCCACCAAAACCAGGGTTTACACTCATTATTAAAACAAGATCTAACTCTTGGTAAATGTCATTTAGTAGATGTACAGGCGTGTGTGGATTTAACGCAACGCCGGCCATCACACCTGCCTCTTTTATTGCAGCAATTGTTCTATGCAAATGATCACAAGCCTCATAATGCACGGTTATAACATCCGCACCTGCATCAGCAAATTCTTGAATGTACCTATCCGGATCTTCAATCATTAAATGCACATCCAAAGGCTTAGTAGCGTGCTTTTTGATTGCTTTAATAACAGGAAAACCAAATGAAATATTAGGAACAAACATTCCATCCATAACATCAACATGAAACCAATCTGCTTCGCTGTTATTAATCATTTCTATATCCTGTTGCAAGTTTGCGAAATCTGCTGATAGAACAGATGGTGCTATTTTATGAATCATTTGTTTAGTAAAAATTGATGTCTTTAATTATTTCCTTTTGTGCAAATTTATTTACCTTTTCAATAAGCACTAATTTATGATACCTTAATTCATTTTTTAGAGGTGCTGAATTAACATTCACGTGAAGCACCCTATCTCTTATGTACAATTTGGATGTCTTTTGAGCTATCATTTTACCTACTATTTCCTCCCAGCTATTCACAATGCTAATTTCTTCATACTTATCTCCCATTTTATAGGAATTAAACAAAGATTTTATCAGGTCCTTAAATGTTTTATCGTCGTTCAATGTTACAGTGTTATAGTTTGATGAGATTTTCCAATTGAAAGGCAAAACCTGTTTAATCGATCCTCGTTGGTATCTGTAATAAATATCTGTCCAAAGTTACCCCTTTTAATTATCTGGGTAAGTATTGTAGCTCGATCTTCATCAATTTTCTCAAAAATATCGTCCAGCAATAAAAATGGCTTTACCTTCTTAACCTTCGAAACATATTCATATTCGGCCAATTTTAACGCAATTAATGCAGATTTTATTTGCCCTTGGCTACCAAACCTTTTTAGTAACATCTGGTCTAACTCCACTAATATTTCATCCTTGTGCACTCCTGTAAAGCTGCGTTGTACTGCAAGATCTTTAGCTCTATTATTAGCTGCTAAATCCAAATAACTTTGATCTGATAATTGACTAACATAAGTCAGCTTAACATTCTCTTTTTCTCCAGCTAGTTCAAAATATTTCTTTTTAAAAACATCCGAAAAATTGAACATAAACTCTTCCCGTGCTTTGAAAAGAGCTTTTGCTAAGGGTGCAATTTGCCCATCAAAGGTATTTAACAAATCATTATCAACTATATCTTGTTTCAGGTGTCTATTACGTTGCTCAATAAGCTTATTATACCGAACTAAAGATTTAAGATAGTCCGTATTAGTTTGGCTAAGTATTTGGTTTACAAAGCCCCTACGCGTCTCATTGCTTCCGTAAATAAGTTCAATATCTCCAGGGGCAATTACTACAGCAAAAAACTGACCTATGTAATCCAATACTTTTTTACATACTACTCCATTTTGTTCGATAACCTTTCGAGCACCGCGTTTAAATTTAATTTTCAACTCAATATCCTCATCTTTAAAAACCCGGGCTCTAATACCTGCTATTTCTTCATTATTATTTATACATTGAACGTCTGTTCCTGAAAAATAAGATTTGCCCACACACAAGAAGTACAAAGCATCTAGAATAGAAGTTTTACCTACTCCATTTAATCCAGAAATGGCAACCACATCTTCATTCACCTCAAGATTTATTTCAAGGTGGTTTTTAAAATTTACGAGTGAAAGTTTATGAAGTTTCAAGTATTCTTTTGAGGAATTAAAAATGTTATTTTTGTCGCTCCAAATATAAAATGGCAAAAGCAAAGCACAGTAAAAATACTTACATTGATTGGTATAAATTAATGTTATTAATAAGAAGGTTTGAGGAAAAATCTGCTCAAATGTATGGTCAGAACAAAATCAGAGGATTTTGTCACCTGTATATCGGTCAAGAAGCAATTGTTGCTGGACTTGCATCTGCAAAAAAAGATGGCGATAAAGCAATAACAGCATACAGAGATCATGGACACGCCTTAGCAATGGGAATACCGGCTAATGAAGTGATGGCTGAATTGTTTGGTAGAGTTGATGGATGCAGTAAAGGTAAAGGAGGCAGTATGCATATGTTTAGCAAAGAGCACAATTTCTGTGGTGGGCATGGTATTGTTGGTGGCCAAATTCCGTTAGGAGCAGGTATTGCAATGGCAGAACAATTTAAGGGTACAGACAACGTATGTTTCTGTTATATGGGAGATGGAGCTGTAAGACAAGGAGCTCTTCATGAAACATTTAACATGGCTATGTTGTGGAAATTACCTGTAATTTTTATATGTGAGAATAACAATTACGCAATGGGTACTTCAGTTGAAAGAACAACCAATGTTTTAGATATAGCCAAATTAGGCTTAGCATATGATATGCCGTCAGAGCAAGTTGACGGTATGAGTTGTGAAGCAGTGCACGAAAGTATGGAAAGATGTGCAACAAGAGCTAGAAGAGGCGAAGGACCAACATTCGTTGAACTAAAAACATACCGTTACAGAGGACATTCAATGTCAGACCCTGCAAAATACAGAACTAAAGATGAAGTTGCAGAATATAGAGACATTGACCCAATAGAGGTTATTGGTGACAAAATATTAAAGGCTAAATACCTAACTGAAAAGCAACTAGAAGAAATTGAACAGGAAGTAGAAAAAACTGTTCAAGAGTCTGTAGACTTTGCAGATGCATCCCCTTTCCCTGATGCTTCCGAAATATATACTGATGTATATGCAGATGAATACCCTTTTATAGTAGAATAAATATATTTTTGCAACCTTTTATACAAAATGAGTACTGAAGAACAAGAAGGAAAAGCTAAAGGAATTGATTCATTAAACAATTTCTATGAGAGCAATAAGAAGAACATCAACATAGCTGCAATTGCTGTCATTATATTAATGGCAGGAGTTTGGTACTATTTCAAACAATACAAACCGGGTATTGAAAGAGACGCAAAGGATAGTTTCTTTATGGCAGAAAGATATTATGGCCAAGATTCCCTAAACAAAGCATTAATTGGTGATGGGATAAACTTAGGTATGATGGATATTGCTGATGAATTTGGTTCTACAAAAACTGGTCAACAAGCAACATATTATGCTGGCAGAATTTTATTACAACAAGGTAAATTTCAGGAAGCTCTTGATTACTTAAGTGATGTAAGTATGAGCGATGAAATAATGGCCGCTCAGGTAATTTCATTACAAGGAGATTGTTATTCTGAACTAGGAAACTACAGCGAAGCTGGAGACAGATATATGTATGCAGCTGATAAAAGAGACAATGCATTTAGTAGACCAATAGCTCTTAAAAAAGCAGGTGAAGCATTTGAAGAAGCAGCTGAATTTGATGATGCCTTAGATGCATACAAAGCCCTAAGGGAAGAATACAGTGAGACTCCACAAGCTCAAAACATTGAAGGCAAGATAGCTCGCGTTTCTGCTAAAATGTTATCTCAATAGATTCAATGGCTGATTATCCAAGCCAACATTTCTTAAACGAAGAAATTTCTCTACCAGATACCAATCTAAGAGTTGGAGTTGTAACTGCGTTATGGAATTCGCAGGTAACATCAAAATTGAGAGATGGAGCAGTATCTACTTTACTTTCGGCAGGTATTAGAGAACAAAACATTAAACAATGTAATGTTCCAGGAAGTTTTGAGCTTATATACGCTGCAAACAAGTTAGCTAAGGAAGGTTACGACGCCGTAGTTTGTTTGGGCGTGGTGATTCAAGGAGAAACCAGACATTTTGACTTTATATGTGACGCGGTTGCAAACGGAATTGCTAATATTTCTATAAAGCACAATACTCCTGTAGCCTTTGGTGTTTTAACTACAAATAACCAGGAACAAGCTCTCGAAAGAGCTGGAGGTAAACACGGTCATAAAGGTATGGAGGCTGCTTGGACTGTACTAAAACTTTTAGAAGATAAGTAGCCCAAAAGCAAGAATAAAAAAAGGCAAAATTGATTTTCAATTCTGCCTTTTTTGTGGTTTTACTCTTCTTTAGAATAGACCGTTTATTTCTCCATCAATCTTGTTTATAATATTACCTAAATCTTCTGGATTATTTTCAAAATCAATATCATCAACATCAATAATGAGTAATTTGCCATCTTTGTAAGTGCTTATCCAGGCTTCGTATCGTTCATTCAACCTTTTTAAGTAGTCTAAGCGAATAGAATCCTCATACTCCCTTCCTCTTTTTTGAATCTGACTAACTAAATTACCTATGGAACTACGCAAATAAACCATAAGATCAGGTGCATCAATAGATGTTTTAATGTTAGAGAATAGTGCTTGATAAGTATCAAAGTCTCTAGTACTCATTAATCCCATTGCATGTAAGTTAGGAGCAAAAATGTATGCATCCTCATATATGGTTCTATCTTGTATTATTGTCTTAGGGTTACTTTTTGCGCGTATTAAACCACTAAACCTTGTATGCAAAAAATAGATCTGTAAATTGAAAGACCAACGTTGCATTTCATCATAAAAATCTGTGATATATGGATTGTCGTCCATAGCCTCAAATTGAGGTTCCCAATCGTAGTGTTTTGAAAGTAGTTTGGTTAATGTGGTTTTCCCAGAACCTATGTTACCTGCTATAGCTATATGCATTTTAAAGTTTTTAGTTTTTATATATTAATAGAATTTTCTAAATCCTATTATTTCTCTTACTTCTTGTAAAGTTTTATTAGCACTATCATTGGCTTTAGCTGCCCCTAATTGAGCCGCTTCAGACAATGCTTTTTTATCATTTTTATAATGATCTATTTTCTCCCGTATTGGTGTAACAAATTTTAACACATCTTCAGATAACTGCTTTTTTAGGTCTCCATATCTTATTTGTGCTTTTTGATGCAAGCTATCAAAATAATCAACTACATCACTAGTTGAAACCAAAGCCATCAAATTAAACAAGTTTTGAACCTCCTGTGATTTCTCTTGGTCTGGTGCTGTAGGACCAGAATCTGTAACTGCACGCATTATTTTTTTATGAATCACTTTATCTTCTTCATCGAAAACTATAGTATCTGCATCTCCAGCACTTTTGCTCATTTTACCCTGCCCAGTTAAACCAGGAACTTTCACCAAATTTCCGGTAGCACTGTATGCTTGTGGTTCCGTAAAGTACTCGGTTTTAAAAAGGCTATTAAACCTATTCCCAAACTGCCTTGTCATCTCTAAATGCTGCTGTTGATCTTTCCCCACGGGAACAAAATCTGCGTGATGAGCAAGAATGTCAACGGCCATTAACACGGGGTAAGTTAGTAAACCAGCATTTACGTTATCCGGTTGCGTTCTGATTTTTTCTTTGAACGATGCAGACCTTTGTAATTCACCCAAATATGCATTCATATTCATGTAGGTATACAGCTCGCTTATTGCAGGAACATCACTTTGTACAAAGAGTGCACATTTAGCAGGATCTACACCCATTGCTAAATGCTCTGCCAATACCTGCTGTACATTATTATGTAAGTTTTCAGGTGTTGGATGAGTAGTTAAAGAGTGTATATCTGCAATAAAGAAGAAACAATCATCCTCTTCTTGCATTTTTAAAAAACTTTTTACTGCTCCAAAGTAATTGCCTAGATGCAACTTACCCGTTGGCCTTATCCCTGATACTACTCTCGACATTGATTAAAATCGGGTCAAAAATAGAAGTACAAATTTCAATTACCAATGATGTGGATATTTATAAGTTTTATTTATTACCAGAATTAGCAGTGAGTAATAGAAATAAACTAAACAAATTCAAATTGTTTCTGAAAAAGCTCGTAATAAGCCCCTTGATTTTGCATAAGTTCTTTGTGGTTTCCTTGCTCAATTACTTTTCCTTTATCTAAAACTAAAATTGAATCAGCTTTCTTAACTGTTGATAATCTATGAGCAATTATGATACTAGTCCTATCTTTCATTAAGCTTTCAGTGGCCTTTTGAATTAACTCTTCTGTTTCTGAATCTACGCTTGAAGTAGCTTCATCTAAGATTAATATTTTAGGATTTGAAGCCATTGCCCGAATAAAACTAATTAATTGCCTTTGCCCAACTGACAATGTAGACCCGCGTTCCATTACATTATAATCCCAGCCTTCATCTAAATTTTCAATAAAATCCAAAGCATCTATAGATCTAGCTGCTTTAATAATATCAGACTCCTTTATTAAATCATTTTTAAGCTTCACATTATCTTTAATTGAACCAGCAAAAAGAAAAACATCTTGCAAAACAACACCAACCTGCTCCCTTAAAGAGTGTATATCAACTGTTTCAATATTGATTCCATCAATAAGTATTTCTCCTTTCTCAATAGTATATAGCTTCGTAATTAGACTAATAATAGACGACTTTCCTGCTCCTGTTGCCCCTACAATCGCCAAACTTTGTCCCTTACTTAGTGAAAAAGAAACGTTTTTTAAAACCGGTTCGTTCTCTACATATGAGAAATGAACATTCCTGAATTCAATATCTCCAACAATTTCAATTTCTTTATCCGGGTTTTCTTCTTTTGGAGCATCGTCATCCAATAATGCAAAAATTCGTTCGCTACTAACCATCCCCATTTGCATAGTATTAAACCTATCAGCAATGGTTCTAATAGGTCTAAAAATCATACTTATATACATTACAAAAGCTGTTATTAATCCAGCACTTGCAATATTAGGAGAACCAGCACTCCACCAGATTATTAAACCTAAAGTTAAACTGCTTAATATCTCTACAATTGGAAAGTAAATAGCATAATAAAAAATTGACTTTAAATACGCATTAAGGTGAAGCTTATTAATGTTTTCAAATTTCTTATACTCTTGTTCTTCTTTTCCGAACAGCTGCACAACCTCCATACCAACAATTTGCTCTTGAACAAAAGAATTTAAATTAGATACTTGTGTTCTAACATCCTGAAATGTTCTTCTTACTCCCCTTCTAAAAAACTCTGAGGCAATAATCAAGATGGGTAAAACAGATAGCGAAATTAGAGTTAGCTGCCAACTTGTTAAAAACATAATTATAAGAATTACAATTAACTGAGCTACATCTCCAACAATAGAAATAAATCCTTGAGAAAAGAAATTTGAAATAGTTTCTACATCAGAAACAGACCGTGTAACTAAAGTCCCCACTTTGCTTTTATCAAAAAAGGAACTTTTAAGAGTAAGTATGTAATTATAAACCCTCACCCTTAGGTCTTTAATTACTTTTTGACCCAACAAGTTGGTAATGTAAGTATGAGCAAAAATCACAAAACTTTGTAAAATTATATGCCCCAACAAAACCATAGTAGAAAAGAAAATCCCTCCCGTATCTTTAGTTGCTATATGGTTGTCTAAGGTGTATTTAACAATTAAAGGCCTAAGTGGAGCTAAAGCTGTCAGGAGTAAGGTGAGAATAATACCTATAAATAATTGTTTTTTGAAGGGTGTAGCAAGTCTAATAATTCTACCAATTAGCTTAAAATCTAAAGCGGCCCCTCCTTTGCTACTTTCTGTACTCATCCCAATTATAACCTATCTCAGCAAGGTAAAGACCTCTCGCTGCTGCACTTTTACCAGCATTACTCCTATTCTTACTTTCAATAATTACCTTTAGCTCTTCTAAGGAAATACTTCCATACCCTACTTCAAGTAAAGTACCTACTAAAGCCCTAACCATGTTTCTCAAAAACCTATCTGCCTTCACGTGAAACTCTAAACCCTCTTTTTTATTTATCCATTCTGCATCCATTAGTTGGCAAATAGTTGTTTTATTATCCGAACCACTTTTACAAAATGATGCGAAATCTTGATATTTTAACAACTCCACACAACCTTTGTTCATTAAATCAACGTCAGGCTGTTTAAATAAATACAAACATTCGTTAACCAAAAATGGATTTTTCCTAATGCTGGTTTTGTAGATGTATTTTCTGTAAGTAGCATTAAACCTCGCATGAAATCTCTCAGTTACTTCAAATGCATCATAAATTGCGATATCTTTAGGCAACATTTGATTTAGTCTAAAAATCATTTTAGGAGGTAGTTCCTTCAAATAGTCAAAATGCAATATATAGCTAGATGCATGCACCCCAGTATCAGTTCTTCCACATCCAACAACCGAAGTTTTAGCTCCTAAAATTTTCGATACCCTTTCTTCTAAGACTTCTTGAACACTTATACTGTGCTTTTGAAATTGCCAACCATGGTATGCCGATCCATTATATGCTATTTCTAAAACGTATCTCACTCTTAGAACAAATATATTTTCGTTTTATTCAATCACTATTTATTTGACGTTAATTCTATTTTTGCCAGCAATAAATTGCAATTCAAATAATGAATAAGAAACTGATAGAATGTGTTCCCAATTTTAGTGAGGGAAGAGATTTAAGCATTGTTAAACAGATAACTAATGAAATTGAAAGCATTGACGGAATTAAACTCCTTGATGTTGACCCTGGTCAAGCAACAAATAGAACTGTGGTAACTTTTGTAGGCACTCCAGAAGCCGTTGTAGATGCAGCTTTTAAAGCAATTGTAAAAGCTAGTGAGTTAATAGATATGAGTAAACATACTGGTGAGCATGCAAGAATGGGTGCTACAGATGTTTGTCCATTTATTCCGGTTTCTAATATTTCAATGGAGGAAACTTCAGAATGGGCTGTAAAACTTGCAAAAAAAGTTGGAGAAACTACAAACATTCCAACCTACTTATATGGAAATTCTCAACCTAATACAGACAGAAATGTTCTTTCTGATATTAGAACAGGAGAATATGAAGGTTTTTTTGAAAAGATAAAAAACCCAGAATGGAAACCAGATTTTGGTGCGGCAATTTACAATGCAAGAAGCGGAGCTACGGTAATTGGAGCAAGAGATTTTCTTATTGCATACAATATTAATCTCAATACTAAATCTACTAGAATTGCAAACAGAATTGCTTTTGATGTAAGAGAAACTGGGCGTGTAAAAAGAGAAGGCAACCCATACAATGGGAAAATTTTAAAAGATGAAAATGGTGATTCTATTAGAATCCCAGGCACGTGTAAGGCAGTGCAAGCTGTAGGTTGGTTCATAGACGAATACGATGTTGCTCAAGTTTCAGCCAACCTTACCAATTTCGAAGTTACATCCATTCACACATTTTTTGATGAAGTACAGAAGAGTTCTATTAACAGAGGCATAAGAATCACCGGAAGTGAATTAGTTGGTTTAATCCCATTAAAAGCAATGTTAGATGCAGGCAAGCATTTTCTAACAAAACAAGGAAGATCTTTGGGTGTGAGTGATGATGAGATTATACATATTGCAATTAAGTCACTTGGTTTAGATGAATTAGCTCCGTTTGACCCTAATAAAAAAATTATTGAGTATCAATTAAGAACATTAGAAAGTGAGAAACTAATATCGCTATCTGCTAAAGAACTTGCGAATGAAACGGCAAGTGAAAGTATGGCTCCTGGAGGAGGCAGTATAGCAGCATACGTCGGAGCATTGGGTATTTCCCTTGGCACAATGGTTGCAAATTTATCTGCAAACAAACCAGGATGGGAAGACAAACTAAACTACTTCTCTGATAAAGCTGAAAAAGGTCAAAAAATAAAATCAGAACTTCTTTATCTTGTTGATGAAGATACACGATCATTTAATGGAATAATTGATGCCATTAGAATGTCGAAATCTACAGATGCGGAAAAAAAGTTAAGAAGTGAAGCAATAGAAAAATCCAGTCAATATGCTGCTGAAGTTCCATTTAAGGTTATGAAAACTGCAGCAAAGTCTATTTTTATTTTAAACGAAATGTTAAAAAGTGGCAATCCTGCATCTATTACAGACGCTGGGGTAGGAGCTTTATGCACTAAAACCGCTATTCACGGAGCCTATATGAATGTAATGATAAACGTGAAAGATTTAAACGATAAAGCGTTTAGTTCTAAGCTTGCATCTGACGCTAAAAACGTCTTAAAATCTTCTGCAAATGAACTTGACTTAATTATTGATGCTGTAAATCAGTCAATTGATTCTTAAAATCGAGTTAGATATGATAATATAATTATTGAAATTTGGTTAATATTGTACCGAGTAGGATTAATCTCCTATTTACAAATACGTTTATGAATAAAGCACTTACCTTAATTTTCATCTTCATTGCTAGTATTGCCATAGCACAGCAAGATCCTTACTACACTCACTTTAAAGATATACCTCAAGCCTTTAATCCAGCTGCAGCAGGGCACGATACTGGGGAGGTTTGCTTTAGTGGACTAACTCACCACCAGTGGAGAGATTTTGAAGATCACACAAAAATTAGAGGTTCTGAAGGTGATTTAAGTTTGATAGCAGAAGATGTCGCTCCTGTAACTTACAACTTAAATGTTGGCTCAATGTGGACTTTAGATAAAGCAAAAACTAAATTTTTAGGAACAGGCTTAACCATTGTAGACGATAAAATTGGATATACCAAAGGAACTACTGTAATGGCAAACATTAACTACAAAATGGATTTCCAAGGTGGATTCAGTCAATTATCCATAGGTGCTGGTGTAGGGGTAACTCAGTGGGGTTATGATAAACCACAATTTAAATTTAGACAAGCAAACGACCCTAACATTCCTACTGCTGGTCAAAAAGATGGACAGTTAGATGTGAATTTTGGTGTTTTTTACAAGATGAATAATTTTAGCATATTTAAAGATTTTTATGCTGGATTATCTGTAACTAACTTAAATGGTGCTACATACAATGTTCCAACAAATACAGGAACAATAGATATTGATTTTGTCCCTCACTACTATGCCCTAGCAGGTGGAGACTATGATTTGGGAAATGGAATAGTATTAGAACCTGCGGTGCTTGCAAAATACGCTCTAATAGGCGGTGAGTTCAGACCTCAGTTTGATTTAAACGTAACAGCACTTTACGCTCAATCACTTAGAGGTGGTGCAGCTTATCGACAATGGGGTAATGCAGATGCAGTATCTCTGTTAATTGGTTACATACCAAAAGATAATCTTGAAATTGGATATTCTTATGATGTTACCTTATCTAACATTCAAAAAGTTAGTAATGGTACTCACGAGATTATGGTAAAATATTGCATACCCATAGTAACAAGGCCGCCAACTCCACCTATTATAAGGTTGACGCCAAGATTTTTATAGATAAAAAATATAATTTGGTCAGTAATACTAAACCAAAATCCATTACGTTATTTAATAGTTGTTGAGAAATTTTAAAATTGTTTTTGTCAACAATTGAATGTTAATTTGTAAAACTTTAAAAGAAGTAAGTATTTAATATGAAGTACATAGCTAAGGCTTTAGTGTTGGTTACATTTTTTTCGCTCATAGGATGCGGAATGGGGGATAACGGCGAGTTGATCGGCGTTCAGGGAAGAAAACCGTGGTTTCATCCACAACCTTTTGGGACAGTTTACATCCCAACAGGTACTTTTCATACTGGACAAAGTGATGAGGATATTTTTCACACTTATATTGCTCCAAACAAGCAAATCTCTGTTCACGCAATGTGGATGGATGATACTGAGATAACAAATAATGAGTATCGTCAATTTGTGGAGTATGTTAAGGACAGTATCGCGAGAAGCGAGAAATATCTTGGTCTTGTTATTGAGGATGAAAAAACAGAACAAGAAATCCTAGATTATGAAGAAGACATTGATTATGACGAATCTTATGATGACCTAGAAGGAATGTTCTACAAATCAGGAGAAAGATATGAGTTTCGTCGTCAAATCGACATAAGAAAACTAGAATATCATTACCAATGGATTGATTTCCAGGCTGCTGCTCTTGGAGACTACTTCAACTCAAATAGAGCTGATTACATCAAAAAGAAAACAGTTAAAATTTACCCTGATACCTTAGTTTGGGTTAGAGACTTTACATATTCATACAACGAACCAATGACTCGTCAATATTTTTACCATCCAAAATACGACGATTATCCAGTTGTAGGTGTTTCTTGGCATCAAGCAAACGCTTTTTGTAATTGGAGAACAAGATGGCTGAATAGATATTGGGAAGGTCAAGAAATGCCCATCACTGAGCACTGGAGACTACCAACTGAATTTGAGTGGGAATTTGCTGCTAGAGGAGGAAGAGATAACAATATGTATCCTTGGGGTGGACCTTACACTAAAAATAGCAAAGGTTGTTTGCTAGCAAACTTTAAACCGAATAGAGGTAACTACATGTCTGATGGTGGATTATATCCAGTTAGAGCTGATTCTTATTTTCCAAATGATTATGGCCTATATAATATGGCAGGAAACGTTGCAGAATGGACAATCTCTGCATATGATGAATCAAGTCATCAATTTACACACGACCTAAACTCAGACTATCAGTATGATGCAGAGGATGATGGACCGCTATCCCTAAAGAGAAAAGTAACTAGAGGTGGAAGTTGGAAAGATGTAGCTTACTTCATTCAAAATGGTTCAAGATCTTATGAGTATCAAGATACCTCAAAATCATTTATTGGTTTTAGATGTGTACAAACTTATATAGGTAGATCGGCTACAGACAGAATGTAAAAAAGATTTATCTTCAAATAATAGATAAATCATAACACTCGTTAAAAAATTTCAATTTTTACTATAACTTAAATTTAAAAACAAAAACAAAAAAAATTATGGCAAGTTTCTTTGAATCAAAATCAGGAAAAAGATTAATGGCAATGGCGTACGGTATTGGTGCAGCTATTGTAATTTTAGGAGCATTATTCAAGATTCTTCACCTGAAAGGTGCAGATATAATGCTTATAGTGGGTATGGGTACTGAGGCAATTATATTTTTTCTTTCTGCTTTTGAACCTTTGCACGAAGAATGGGATTGGAGCTTAGTCTATCCAGAATTAGCTGGTATGGAAGGGGAGAACAAATCTTCTTCAGCACTTGCTGCAGGAGACCCAGTGGCTCAACAATTAGACCAAATGTTGGCAGATGCTAATATAGGTTCAGACCTAATCGAAGGTTTAGGAACTGGCCTAAGATCATTATCTAGCAACGTTGAAGAAATGGCAGATTTATCTGGTGCTACCCTAGCGACTAAAGAATATGCGGATAATGTTCACAACGCTAATGATCAATTAATGAAAATGAATGGTTCTTACTCAAGAGCTGTAGCTGCATTAGAATCACTTTCAGATACAACAGACAACTTTAAAGAAACAACAAATAAAGTTACTAGTATTAACCAATCATTAAATGACAACTTAATGAGTTTTGATCAAAATATACAAAGCTTAAATAAAGTTTACGGTGGAATGCTTAATGCAATGAGACCAAATAGCTAACCCTAACCATAACAATTCAATAATTTTAATATTAAATAATTATGGCAGGAGCTAAATTGTCCCCAAGGCAGAAGATGATTAACATGATGTACTTAGTACTTATGGCTCTTCTTGCTTTAAACGTATCTAAAGAAATACTAAAGTCATTCTTCTTATTCGAACAAAGTTTTAACGCTGCTGCAGTTAACATTGATTCTAAGAATGCAACTACCATGAAAGCTTTTGAAAAGAACATGGAAAGTGCAGCTGCGAAAACTAAACCATACTATGAAAGAGCCTTAGCTGTGCAAAAAGAAGCACTAGGTTTTTACAATTATCTAGATGAAACCAAAGCTATGATAGAGAAAATGTATGATGGAAGAGAAGATGGCCCTAACTCTCCGCTAAAAGCTCCAGATTTAATGGAGAAACATGCAAAATATTATACAGAAAATCAAAAAGCAAAAGGATTAGAATTTCAAAACACCATTAATAATACGAGAGATGGATTATTAAAATTTTTGAAACCAGGTAAGGATTCCGTAAAAATTAAAGATTTAACGTTATATAAAGCTGCAAAAAATGCTTGTCAATTAAATGCTATTGATGGCGAAAAGAAAGGTGTAAACAAAGCAGATTGGATAACTGAAAACTTGGAACATCAGCCAGCTGCTGGTTTAATTGCCTTACTAGCTCGTTTAAAAAATGACGCCAAAACTTTGGAGTCTGATATTTTGGAGAGACTAGCCAAACAAATTGATGCAACAGATTACAAGTTTGATAAATTGGAAGCTAAAGTATTGGCAAAATCAAATTATGTAATGGAAGGTGAAAACTACGAGGCAGACATTCTACTTGTAGCTTCAAACTCTAAAGGCTCACCAAATATCAGAGTAGGTGGCTCAAGCATTAATGTTGAAGGTGGTGTAGGTAAATATGCAGCCAGAGCATCTGGTGTTGGTATTAAAACGTTTAAAGGAGACATTGTGGTTGTTGGTCCTGATGGAGAAGCAAAGCCATATGCTTTTGAAGCTGAATACCAAGTATTTAAACCAGCTGCTACTATAGCAGCAACCGAAATGAACTTACTGTATAAAGGTATTGACAACCCTATGTCTATATCTGTACCTGGTTTTAGTGCGGCAGATGTTAAAATTTCTGCTCCTGGAATTAATCTAAGATCTAAAGGAGGTGGATTATATAATGCCAAAGTACCTAAAAGTACAAATGGTGAGATAACTATTTCCGCTTCTATTACTAGAGAAGGTAAAACTAGAACAGTTGGGTCTCAAAAATTTAGAGTTAGAAGTTTACCACAACCAACAGCTCAATTAGGTGGTATTCCAAATGATGGATTACCTAAAGGTAAGGCCTCTGTTAAAGCACAAACTGCATTACTTGCTACCATGGGAGCCGGTTTTGCATATAACTTAAAATACAGAGTTACTGGCTTTAAGATGATTGTAGCATACAGACGAAAACCTCCTGTTATGGCAACTGGAAGTGGTAGTACGTTAACTGGACAAATGAAGTCTATGATTTCATCTGCAGGTCCTGGTGACAGAATTTTATTTGAAGGAATTAGAGCTAGAGAAGCTAAATATGGTTTCAATGCTAACCTAAGTCCAATAATTATAACTATACGTTAGTTACTAAATAAATCGTTAATATTGTAGAATATATCAAGATATGAAGAAAATAATCGTAATTTTAATTGCTTTTTTGCTTGTAGGAATTGGGGCTGATGCTCAAATTAGCAAGTTTGAAGATTACACTTATCCTCATACCGCTGTTAAAGAGCGTAAGGCAGTTCCTTATCGTTACATTAGAGAAGCTAATGTTAAATGGAGCAAAAGAATTGAAAGAATTATTGATGTAAGAGAAAAGCAAAACAAAGTAATGCACTGGCCGAGAAATCCATTCTATTTAATGGTTTGGAACGCGGCAATGAATGGTGAAGTTACTGCGTATGTTAATGATTCACTGACTTCAATTATTACGCCAGAAGATATAATAAAGCAAGTAAGTATAGAAACAACTGTAATGGTACCTAACCCTGATAATCCAGAAGATCCTTACGATTTAGTTCCACAAACAGTTTCTGAGACTTACGAACCAAATAAAATTATCAAATACAGATTAATGGAAGATTGGATATTTGATTTCAATTATTCTGATTTTAGAGCTAGAATTATTGCAATTGCTCCACTTTGGAGACCAATTACAGAGTCTGGGTTAGAATTAGGTGAGACTCCATTATACTGGTTAAAAATGGATGATTTAAGACCAATCTTATCAAATCAAGAAGTATTTAATTCTAAGAATGATGCATCAAGAATGAGTTTTGATCATTGGTTTCAAATGAGACAATTTAACAGTTACGTTGTAAAAGAAAGCAATATGTATGATTTAGACATTGCTTACTTTGAAGAATTTAAAGACGATGGTGTCGCTGCCCTATTAGAAAGTGATAGAATCAAAAACGACTTATTTATTCTAGAGCACGATCTCTGGGAATACTAATAATATTAACAAAAATTTTAAAAAAAGGGATCTGGAGTCAGTTCCCTTTTTTAATGTTCCAAATTTCTACCTACTGATTTATAGTCAATTTTGTTCACTCCTAATTTTTAATTTGTTTCAAAATAGTTTGATAAATAGGGTTGGATTGCTTGAGACCTTTTTTTATAAAGATTAAATCTGAAGCTGTGTGGTTTGTTACAATTAAAAATGCGGGTGCATTTTCCTCTATTTTATATCGATGAAACCTATATTCTACATTAAGTGGATGTTTTTGAATTAGAGCATTGAGAGCTTTATAACCTTGATTAAAATAGCTCAGCTTCGTATATGGATTATTAGAATAATTTGCCTTCAAGCATAAAAATGAAGAATGGTAACAAATCTCATCTGGAGTACGATTGTTTTTATTGTCTAAATAAATAAACCCATTTAGTATCAATTCTTTATTCTGACTAACATATGCATCTCTATAATTTGAATTTGTATAGAGTATACTTGCGATTAACAAGGTAAATATGGTATCTATCATTTATTTAAATTAAAAGAAGGATAAAATAAAAACACACTTGAACTAACAGAACCATATACGATCTCCCGGTAACCTTCGGTGTTATTCTAAAAACAAGTTGAAATAAGAAGCTAAAAGCAAACCAACATACGTAGTTAAAAATGGGAACCTCTCCCCCACTCCAAATCCACCAATCAAATTTAATAGCAATAGGCTCCAAGAGTACATCATAGCTGGTCATTAAAAATGCTGCTATTAAAGATAGTAGCCATTTATTATTTGTAACCATATTAGCTAAGCTTCTGCTAGCTATACTTAGCATAAGCCAATTAATTGAAATTATAAGTGGAACATTGAATAGCTTGTAACCTAATGCAGTGCCATATTTGTATTCTCCAAACAATAGCGAATAATTTACACCAATATATTCTACAATAAAACCTCCTAAGGCAGCAACAATTAAAGCTGGAATATTTTTCTTTAACCACTTACTTTCTTCAAAAACTATCAGGCTAAAGCTAAATAAGAGCATTATCGGAGATAAACTTAAGAAAAATGACCGTATCGAAGGAATAGAGATACCAATGGCACCAACCACATACGGTATAATTAACAATGTATAAAAGTTCTTTTTAATAAAGGTCATAGTCTTCTTTTAACTTTTCTACCATAATTTTTGATGAAAGTAGGCACAACGGAATACCACCTCCTGGGTGAGAACTGCCACCGCAAAAATATAAACCCTTGTGTTTTGAACTAAAATTCGGTTGCCGCAAAAATGCAGATAATCTTTTATTAGAACTTGAACCATATAATGCTCCTTTAAAACTACCTGTGTTAGAGTATATTTTTTGAGGTGTTAAAATTTCTTCCTCCTCTATAAGTTCGGCAATATCTGAACCCAATATTTTACTTACCTTTTTAAGAATTAAAGAACGAGTCTTATGTATCAATACTTCCCAATCTTGCTTGTCAATATGTGGAGCATTTACCATTACAAACCAATTTTCACCATATTTGGGTGCGTCATCTTTCTTTATTTTACTGCTTATGTGTATGTATACCGTGATATCATCCCCAATTGATTTATCATTAAAGATTGTCTTGAATTCTTTCTTGTAATCATTAGAGAAGAAAATATTATGTACATCTAAGGCTTTAAACTTCTTCTTAATTCCCCAATAAAATATTAGTGCAGAGCTAGAGGGTTCATAGTTCTTGTTTTTTTTTGGTATCAAATCTTTCAAGGGTCCTCTCGAAGCAGTTACAATATCCATATTACACACAAGAACATCCTTAGAAACCGCCTTATTAATGCGATATCCTTCTTTAAACTTTTCCACTTCTGACACAGAGTAATTAAAGTTAAATTCAACTCCTTGTCGAATTGCCTTGTGATAAAGACTCGTTGCTATTGATCTTATTCCGTTATTTGGGAAAAAAGCACCAAATCCGTATTCATAATGTGGTATTACATTAAGAGTCGCAGGAGCAGCATATGGGTTTGACCCATTGTAAGTCGCATAGCGATTAAAAAACTGGGTGGCTTTAGCTGTCTTAAATAGCTTTTTGTTTTGAGCATTCATGTTTTTAAAAATTTCAACTTTGCTCAGTTTTAAAAAGCTAAAAAATGTGCCACTATTTAAATATGTAGAGAGTCTATGTAATGATTTTTCTAAGAAGACATGATTTGTAATTTCAAACTTCGTCCTAGCTCTGCGTAAAAATTGATGAACTGCTTTCCTCGGTTCACCTAACTTATCCTCAAATTCTTGTGCTAAACTATTTTGATCAGCGTATGCTTTCATTTTGGTGCCATCATCCCAAAAATAATGAGACAATACATCTAATTTAGAATAACCAAAATCCTCTTGATTATCCTCTGTTAGAGCCAAAACTTCTTTCACATAGTGCGGCATAGTAAATAAAGATGGACCTGTATCAAACCTATATTCACCAAGAAGCACCTCTCCCATTTTACCTCCATAAGTAGCTTGCTGCTCATAAACCGTTACATCTAAACCTAAGGCACTTAATCTAACAGCACTTGCCAAACCTGCAATACCTGACCCGATAATACCAATTGATGGAATTGCTTTCTTAGCCATAAAATGTTAGCAATTTAATAATTTCTTTCAACAGATAATAAAACACATAAATTCCCTTTATGTTTACTTTTGCCCAATGATTCAAAGACCTCAAACATTATTTTATTTAGCTCTTGTTGCTATATGTTTAATGCTTTTATTCTCTGATATTGTTTTTTATACAGCAACCAATCAAACTCAAACAGAAACGTTTAATGTTGAATATGACGAAACAGAAATTTTAGCCAAAGATGGAACTTCAAAAGAACAAAACACATTATTAATGTCTTTTATTGGTGCTGTTGGAATACTTGCTATGGTAGCCATGTTAATGTTTAAAAACAGAAAACTACAAACATTACTCTCAGGATTTAACTTTTTATTCATACTTGGAGTTATAGTGATGATGTATATGTTTAGTCTTAATATGAATTACTTTGAAGAAGGTACTTCTGGATTTACTTTCAACGCTCTAATGCCATTGGCACTGTTGCTTTTTAATTTTATGGCTGCTCGAGGAGTTAAAAAAGATGAGCAACTTATTCGCTCTATGGATAGGTTAAGATAATTTGGGGCTTTTAGAGGTACATAATTTTAGCGTTAAGTTTAAAATTGGCAAAGACCAATATTTCGATGCTGTTAAAAATATTAGCTTTAGTATAAATGCTGGCGAAATTTTAGGACTTATCGGTGAGAGCGGCAGTGGTAAATCTGTTGCAAGCCAAAACTTAACTAAACTGCAGAAAGATGCTATTACAACTGGTAAAGTTATTTATAATGGTAGTCCCGAAGCAATGGACATTTTAACCTGTTCAGATAAAATTTTACAAGAAATAAGGTCCAAAGAGATATCTTACATATTTCAAGAGCCCATGACTGCTCTTAACCCACTAATTAAGTGTGGTAAACAAATTTTAGAGGGCATTGAAACTGCTAATGATAAAAGTCTAGAGGAGCTGCTTCTTAAGGTTGAACTTCTAGATTTTAACAGAATTGCTCAGAGCTACCCGCATGAGTTAAGTGGCGGACAAAGACAAAGAGTTATGATTGCTATGGCTCTGGCCAAAAAACCAAAGTTGCTTATTGCTGATGAACCCACCACAGCTCTAGACGTTGCTATACAAAATGACATTCTTTCTCTTCTAAAGAAAATATGCACCAATGAAAAAATGGCTGTTTTATTTATTACACATGATTTATTATCACTTGCTGGATTTGCTGATAAAATTGCGGTTATGTATAAAGGTGAAATTGTAGAAATAAACTCAGCAAAAACACTATTAACTAATCCTAAACATCCATATACAAATGCCCTAATTCAAAGTAGGGCTGATTATGATAAAAAAGGGAACACGCTTGCAGAAATTGATGATTTATTAAATATTGATGGAGATGCACTTTCTGCCAAGAAATTTAAAGCATCTCCTCTTCCATCAATCCAGATCGGAGAAGAGATCTTAGCTCTAAAACAAATATTCAAGTCTCATTATAAAAAATCACTTTTTTCAAAACAAGAAACACAGGTATTAAAAGAAGTTAGCTTTAAGCTAAACAAAGGAGACTCCTTAGGATTAATTGGAGAAAGTGGAAGTGGCAAAAGCACCATAGCTAAATTAATCCTGAAAGTTTGGAAACAATCCAAAGGAGAGATTAGTTTATACGGTAAACCTTTAATGAGGTTTGACGATTTATCCAAAGAGATTCAACTCGTGTTTCAAGATCCATTTTCATCATTAAATCCAAAACATAGCATTGGTAAGGCTATTTCTGAAGTGCTAATCTCGGCAGATGAAAATAGAAGTAAAGAAAAAACCTTAGCTTTGCTGCAAGAAGTTGGGTTATCCTCTTCAGATTTCAACAAATATCCTCACGAATTTTCTGGTGGTCAAAGACAAAGAATTTGTATTGCTAAAGCTTTAGCTAAAAATCCTAAAATTGTAGTTTTAGACGAAGCTGTATCAGCCCTAGATGTTAGTGTGCAAGCTAAAGTTTTAAACCTCCTTAACAAGCTAAAACAACAAAAGGAATTAACCTATCTTCTTATTTCTCACGACATGAATGTTGTGAGCTATTTCTGCAATAAACTAATTGTTCTAAAAAACGGTGAAATTGTAGAAATGGGATTAACACAAAAATTAATAGAAGAACCCGCTTCAGAATACACTAAAAGTTTGCTGGAGCATAGTATAAATTGAAAATTGAAAAAAAAGAATAAAAGAGTCCGTAAAACGGATGAGTACACTGATGTACTAAACATATTAATAAATAATGCTAACAAACAGCTTAATTATAAACAAATAGCTGCCCAAGTACCTCAAATAAGTAAAAAAGAGGTAAGCTATATATTAGAACAACTTGTTAGAGACAGAAAAATAGAAAACAGAGATAGAGGTAAGTATATTTACATAAAATCAGAAGACGAGATAATAGGAACATTAGACTTTAATACTAGAGGAGATGCTTATTTAGTTTCTGAGAATTTAGAGAAGGATATTAAGATAAGTGCTGGAAACACTTTAGATGCATTTAATGGTGATGAAGTATCTGTAAGAGTTGTTTACTCTAGAGGAACGTCGAAAGTAAAAAGTTTTGTAACTAAAGTTCTAAAAAGAGCACGAACCTCATTTGTTGGAACAATAACTCAAGCAGGAAATGCTTTTTTTATTATTCCAGATAGTTCTAAAGTGCATACTGACTTTTACTTACCTAAAGAAAGATTAGGTAAGGTTAAAGATGGTGACAAAGTAGTTTTTAAACTAAGAGATTGGCCAGCCAAAGCTAAAAACCCATATGCCGCTGTTTTAGAAGTACTAGGAAAAGCAGGAGTCAATAGCACAGAAATGCACGCCATAGTTGCTGAATTTGGATTTGCAACAAAGTTTGATGACAGAGTTGAAAATGCTGCATCCTTATTGCCCAAGAAAATTTCTAAAATAGAAATAGATAGTAGATTAGACTTTAGAGAGACCACGACTTTTACAATTGATCCTGCTGATGCTAAAGACTTTGATGATGCACTGAGCTTCAAAGAATTAGAAAATGGTAATTATGAAATTGGGGTTCATATAGCAGACGTATCGCACTATGTTACTCCAGGTGACATTATAGATACTGAGGCTCTTAATAGAGCTACCTCAGTATACTTAGTAGACAGAACCATACCAATGCTTCCAGAAAGGCTTTCTAATGAGCTATGTTCGCTAAGACCACTTGAAGAATCTCTATGTTTTGCTGTAATTTTTGAATTAAACTCAGATGGTATAGTAAAGAATTATAAGTTCGCTAAAACCGTAATTTACTCAGACCACCGGTTTGCGTATGAAGATGCTCAAGAAGTAATAGAAGCCAAAGCAGGAAAATATGCAAATGAGCTGCAGGTTATGAATGGCATTGCTGGCAAATTACGTACAGCCAAGTACAAAAACGGAGCAATCAATTTTGAAACTACCGAATTTAGATTTGAATTAGATGACAATGGTAAACCAATATCTGTAATTCCGAAAGTAAGAAAAGATGCTCACAAAATGATTGAAGAGTATATGCTTTTAGCGAACAAATATGTGGCGATGCACTTATATACTAAAAACAATAAAACACCACTACCTTATCGGGTGCACGAAGAACCAGCAGCTGAAAAACTTCAAGAATTTGCAACAACCGCTGCCAACTTTGGGTTTAATATTGACATTACCAGTTACAAGGGCTTAGCAAAATCTATTAATGAGATGGTTGCAAAGGTTCAAGGAACACTAGAAGGTGATATTTTGCAACCACTTGCAATTAGAAGTATGGAAAAAGCATACTATACCAGCAAAAAAACAGGTCACTTTGGTTTAGCGTTTGATTATTATGCTCATTTTACTTCTCCAATTAGAAGATATCCGGATTTAATAACACATAGAATGCTGCAAGACTACCTAACAAAGCAAAAATCTTTTAATTACACTGAGGTAGAAAAAATGGCCAAACACAGCAGCGGTCAAGAGCAAAAAGCAGTGAGTGCCGAAAGAGCTAGCATTAAATTCAAACAAGTTGAGTACTTAAGTGGTTTTAAGGGTGAAGAATTTGAAGGAATCATAAGTGGTGTTACAGAATGGGGGATTTATGTTGAAATTATTGAAAATAAATGCGAGGGAATGGTTAGAATTAGAGACATAAAAGGTGATAATTACAACTTTTTTCCTGAGAAGAAAATTGTTGTTGGTCAAAGATCAAAAAACACCTATTCAATGGGCCAAAAAGTTTGGATTAGGATTAAAAACACCAACTTAGCAAAAAGAAATATTGATTTTGAATTTGTAAAATGAAAAAGCTAAAAGAACTGCTCCTTGCATTAGAACCCTCTATTAAAGAAATGACTTCGATTGAGGGAAATCCCTCTGAAGTTTACGAACCCATAAGTTACATTCTTGGATTAGGTGGTAAAAGAATAAGACCAGCAATGGTTTTAGCCACATACAAGCTTTTTAGAGAGGACATTAACTCCGACGTGTTAACCTTAGCAATGGCCGTTGAAATGTTTCATAACTTTACCTTAATGCATGATGACATTATGGATAAAGCTGATTTGAGAAGAGGTAAACAAACCGTTCATATAAAATGGGATGAAGCAACAGCTATATTGTCTGGTGATTTACTTCAAATTAAGGTATACGAAACTTTAGCATCATTAGGTAATATTGAAATTATCAACCTTTTTAACAGTATGGCAATAGAACTCTGCGAAGGGCAAATGAGCGATATGATGTTTGAGCAAAAGGAAAACATAGCGAATAATGATTACTTAAATATGATTCGCCAAAAAACGGCAGTATTATTAGGCTTTAGTTTGCAAGCAAGTGCCCTCTTAGCAGGAGCCTCTAACCAAATATGTAAAGATTTATATGATCTAGGTATTAGCTTAGGTCTTTCATTCCAACTAATGGATGATTACTTAGATAGTTTTGGAGAAAAGGCTAAAGTGGGTAAAAGGATTGGTGGCGACATTCTTGAAAAAAAGAAGACTTATTTATGGAACGAAATGTGGCATAAATTAGACTTAAATGAACAACAAATAATTACTGATGCATATAATTTATCTGATGAAGAATGTATTAGCATAGTGAAGCAAAACATGTCCAAAACTGGAGCTGCAGATGCTACCTTAGATCTTGCGAATAAATATACTAATCAAAGTAAAAAACTATTAAGTGAACTTAATGTTTCTGGAAATAAAGCATATTTAGAGGAATTAACTGCAATGCTTGCAAATAGAGAAAGCTAATTGTTGAATAATAACCTCTACTAAAACTTATTCCAATTAGGCAGACCATTTGGTAAATTAGTAATTTCTTAGAAGGCTGTTCCTCTTGTTCAATTTTAAGTAGTTAAACATTTATATGTGTTTACTGAGGTTTGGATTTTTGAACCGAAACAAGCCTTCCTATGTTGGGTCAATATCAAATGGAGCTAATATTCTTCGCTAAATCTGTTAAACACTTTTAATAAAAATAAGACAGATAACACTCTAAAACTCTGTGCTACATATTTAAACAAATTTAAAATTGAACCAATCTAAATAATAGGATTAACTCGCTTCCCAAAAAATCTAAATCATTAGTCATTAAAAAGCCAGGTTCCCCAACCTGGCTTTAGTCTATGAAACTATATTACTCGTTCTTGAGTAAAAAAATTCCGAACCTCCTCTGAGGGAGGTTCGGCGATCTTAGTCCCAAGGGACAAGATCCTTTATTAACCCCCATCTTTAAGACGCCAGTCACCCTTTAGGTCACAACATATTTTTAGTTTTTTTTATTTTATTCCCTAACTCTTTGATTTTCTTTGCATTAAATTTTGAAAAAGTTTAAAATTTATATCTCTGAATCTAAAAACATTTACGAAAACTTAGCTTTTGAAGAGTTTTTAGTAACAGAAAGAATAGAAGATGTATTACTCTTTTACATAAATGAAGATTCAGTAGTCATAGGCAAGCATCAAAACCCTTGGAAAGAAGTCAATTTAAACTCTGCAAAGCAAAATGATATTAATATAGCCAGGAGGTTAAGTGGTGGAGGTACCGTTTATCACGACAATGGAAATATTAACTTCTCTTATATCCGAAACAAAGATGGAGATTTTGTCAATTTTAAAGAGCATATTAACCCTATAAGTCAGGCACTTAAAAACTTAGGTATTGATAATGAAATCTCTTCTAGAAACGACATTTTTATAGGTTCGTACAAAATTTCTGGTAATGCGGAACATGTAAATAACCTAAAGAAAAGGATTATTCATCACGGAACTCTACTCTACAATTCTAATATTAAGAAACTCAGCAATAATATTAGACCAAAAGAGCTTAACATTAAAACCCATGCTGTTGACTCTGTAAGAAGTCCGGTAAAAAATATTTCTAAAATTAAAGATTTAGGAATGACTGAAGATTTTTTAGACAAGCTGGTTAAACAACTTCAAAACCTTTTAGAGATTTCAGAAATTGAATTAATAAATCCAAACAAAATTATTGGTGTTATAGATTTAGTTAATTCTAAGTATAAATCTTGGGAATGGATTTTTGGTTACACTCCTCAATTTGTATTTACTAATTCAAATGGAACTACATTTAAAATCAGAAAAGGCTTTGTAATCGAAAGTTCGGACAAAAACAGCATTGGGGTTAGAGCGGATAATGTAATACTATGACTAAAAAAGAAAGAGCAAATCAAATATTAGTAATTTTAGATAAGGAGTTTCCAACGGTACCTATTCCCTTAGATCATAAAGATCCCTACACCCTACTAATAGCTGTTTTGTTATCAGCTCAGTGCACAGATGAAAGGGTAAACAAGATTACACCATTATTATTTGAACGTGCAGATAATCCATATGACATGGTTAAGCTTTCTGTAGAAGAAATAAAAGCTATAATTAGACCTTGCGGTCTCTCTCCTATGAAAAGTAAGGGCATATATGGCTTAAGTAAAATTATAATTGAACAGCACAATGGTGAGGTGCCCCAAAATTTTAAAGATTTAGAGGCGTTGCCAGCAGTTGGGCATAAAACTGCGAGTGTTGTTATGAGCCAAGCATTTGGTTTTCCAGCATTTCCTGTAGACACGCACATACATAGACTAGCTTATAGATGGTTATTAAGCACAGGTAAAAACGTTGACAAAACTGAGAAAGATCTTAAAGCTTGCATACCCAAAGAGAAATGGAACAAAGCACATTTACAGATCATATATTTTGGCCGAAAATATTGTCCAGCAAGAGGACATAACCCCGTTAACTGCCCAATTTGCTCATTATATGGAAGAAAGAATCTTTTCTAACTAAAGACATTTATTAGGCATAGCAATTAACATTAAACTTAGAATTACCTTTGCACTAGTTTAAATGTCTATAAAAGTTTTATACGAGGACAATCATCTTATTGCAGTAAATAAACCAGCTGGTTTAGTAGTGCAAGATAATGAGCATGGACTTCCTTCTTTAGAAAAAAAAGTAAAAGAATACATCAAAAAAAAATACAACAAGCCTGGAGCTGTATTTCTTGGCTGTATCCATAGATTAGATACTAATGTTACTGGTATTGTATTATTTGCAAGAACAAGTAAAGCTCTTGTAAGGATGAATGCTCAATTTAAAGATAGAAGCATTAAGAAAACATATGCAGCATTAATTAGAAGAAAACCACAACCAATGGCAGGCACGCTAACTCATTGGCTAAAAAAAGACTCTAAGCAGAATAAAACTAAGCTTTATCACGAGCAAGTAAAGGATAGTAAGAAAGCCGTCTTACATTATGAGTTTATCAATACTGCAAATCATTGCTTTCTTGTAAAAGTATCACCCATAACTGGCAGACCACATCAAATAAGGGTTCAACTTGCAAGAACATTTACAGGCATTGTTGGAGATGTTAAATACGGACAAACAAAACCTACAAAAGATAAAAGCATTTATCTTCATGCATTGGGTTTATACTTTACCCATCCGGTAACTAAAGAAAATTTAAATTTGCACGCTCCAATGCCACAATTTGGTAATTGGAACTTTTTTAAAGACATAGAAAAAAACTTATTACAAGAATGAACGGAATAGTTAAAATACCTGCACCAAAGAATGAACCTGTTAGAGCTTATGCACCTAATACGGCTGAAACACAGAGTTTAAAAAACAAGTTACAAGAACTTAGAAATGAAACAGTAGATATACCAATGTATATTGGAGGTGAAGAGATTTTTACAGATCAAAAAATCAGTATGCACCCACCACATGACATAAAACACAATTTAGGTACATACAATAAAGGTGGTGCAAAACACGTGAAAATGGCAATTGACGCGGCTTTAGCAGCTAAAGAGGAATGGGCCAATATGCCTTGGGAAAGTAGAGCTGCTATTTTTTTAAAAGCTGCAGATTTATTAGCCGGACCATTTAGAGATAAAATGAATGCTGCAACAATGTTAGCACAGTCAAAAAATGCAATGCAAGCAGAGATTGACGCTGCTTGTGAGATGATAGATTTCTTTAAGTTTAACGTTCAGTATATAAGCCAAATATACGCAGAACAACCACCAGAAAATTCTCCAGGAGTATGGAATCAGTTAGAGTATAGACCTTTAGAGGGGTTTGTATTTGCTTTAAGTCCATTTAATTTCACCAGTATTGCTGCTAATTTAAGTGCCAGTCCTGCAATGATGGGCAATACAGTAGTTTGGAAACCAGCTGAAAATCAAATTTATAGTGCTCAAGTCATTATGGAGTTGTTTAAAGAAGCTGGCCTACCAGACGGTGTAATCAACTTAATTTACGTTGATGGACCAACCACTGGAGATGTTATCTTTAATCATAAAGACTTTGCGGGTATTCACTTTACAGGAAGTACAGGAGTATTTAGACATATTTGGTCAACTATTGGAAACAACATTTCAAAATATAGGAGTTATCCAAGAATTGTAGGAGAAACTGGAGGAAAAGACTTTGTAATGGTGCATAAAAGTGCAGATGTGGATGTAATTAACACAGCTTTAGTTAGAGGATCTTTTGAGTTTCAAGGGCAAAAATGTTCTGCAGCATCTAGAGCTTACATACCTAAAAGTATGTGGGCAAGTTTAAAACCTAAACTAATTGAAACTGTAAATTCTCTTAAAATGGGTGTAACAGAAGATTTTTCTAACTTTATTAATGCGGTAATCGATAAAAAATCATATAATAAGATCACCAACTATATAACCTCTGCTAAAAATGACTCAAATGCAGACGTAATTGCAGGTGGAGAATTTAGTGACGCTGATGGTTACTTTATAAGACCTACAGTTATAGAAACGAGTGATGCAAAGTACACAACTATGTGCGAAGAAATATTTGGCCCAGTGCTAACTATTTATGTTTATGAAGATAACAAATATGAAGAGACTCTTAGATTGCTTGATGATACTTCAGAGTACGCTTTAACCGGAGGAATATTTGCTAAAGATAGAAGAGATATAAATACAGCTTTAAACATTTTAAGAAATTCTGCCGGCAACTTTTATATAAACGATAAACCGACAGGAGCAGTTGTTGGTCAGCAGCCATTTGGAGGTGCTAGAGGAAGTGGGACTAATGATAAAGCTGGAGCAAAAGCTAATCTTATGCGTTGGACGAGTATGAGAACCATAAAAGAGAACTTTATACCACCTTCTACCTACGAATACCCGTTCCATAGTTAGTCTCGAAAAAAGCATACATTCTCATTTTGGGATAAATATTTATTTTGGGATTGCAAATAATAATCCATAAGTAATAAAAGAGAATCAATCTTAATCGATTGATTATCTTTTATTTGTACCAGGTTTTAGGGAGATCCTTAGCCATTACAATTTCAATCTACTACTTGGCATATGCTTTGTAATTATTTTAATAACTAAATCCTTATGGCAATCTACAAGCAATTCAATTATTTGAATTTTCTCTATGGCATAGGTGCAACAATAATCTTGGTTGCAGCTATGTTTAAATTTTTAGGCTGGCGATACGCAAACACAATATTTGTAATTGGAATCCTTGTTGAAGCCGTTGTATTCCTTATTTCTGCATTTGATTGGGGGGCTGACGGCAAAAACTACAATTGGGAAAAAGTATTTCCACAACTGCACGATGAGGATGAATATTCTAGTCAAGAAATTTCATTAAATGCTGCGGAAGGCACACAACAACAACAAATCCAAAAAATTATGGACACAATTGTAGCCCTAAATGGATCAGTAAATGAGTTAAATACAGCAACAAAAAAACTTACTTCATCTGTTTCCACGATGGAAAAAAACTACGATACTGTTACTGAAAGCACCCGCCATTATCAAGAAGAAATTGACGCTTTAAGAGCAAAAATATCTCGTGCTAACGAAAACTTAAAAGTTTTTGAAAACTATAACATCAGAAAATAAAGTACGAAGTGAGCCTTACAAGTACTAAACTATCATCTGGCAACGGCCTTCGACAGAAAGCCATAAATCTCTTCTATTTAATTTTTCTTATTCTACTATTTTCCTTTATTCCATCTGATTTTGTTGACTCCGCTTACCATACTAATTCTTCACTAGACTTAATTTCTAACGATATAAATAGGTTAAGTAAGGACAACACCTTATTCTTTCTTCATCTGCTAAAGAAAGAACCTGAACTATTTAAGGAATCTCAAGAAAAATTTCTTGAAATTGAACGCTTAACAAACAATACAACTCAATATATTGATAAGTTAAAACTTGATCTTATAAATGTAGATAAAATTGACGAATTTGGTTTTTTCAGAAATGGAAGGAAAGAAACGACCAGTAACGAAATGATGATCTATGGTAAAAGAGCAGATAGCCTATTTAATAAGTTAGAAGCATACAAAAAAACCATATCGGAATATCTTACGTATGACGGAGTAGATCATATAAACACAATACTTCCACTTTCGAAATACGAAAAGAATGCCGATGGTAATTTTATTAACTCCGGAGATTATTTCTTCAAACGAACTCCATTAAATGTTTCAATCCTAAACCTATCTCACTTCAAGAGTAGAATTGAAAGAATAAAGGTATATGTTGAAGAAAAACTGATTACATACGTTGTTTACAATAACCCATCAATACAGCCTTTTAAAGACATAAGAATTGCAAAAGATGAGACAGTAAAAGATATTTATACTGCTTCTACAGTTGAAGATTTTTTCGAAAAAATAAACACTTTCGAATTTCTTCAATCTGAAGAAAAGAATAAGCAAGAGCAAAAAAACAAGTACTATATAGAGTCATTAACAGACACAATACACCCATTAGGTAAAGCTATCAAGTATTATGTTCATTTTGATGACAAAGCTGACACGAAAATTAGAATTAAGGTAAAAAGCGACGACGGAGTAAAGTATTTTGGAGTTTCTAAATCTGGACCATTTTATTTTTATCCCTCTAGTAAAGGAAGGTACCAAATATCATTTTCAAATAGCATTAAAACTACTTCCAAAAGAATAACAGTTATTGATGCTGACCCAATAATTCAAAACTCTAAACTATCAACTTTATATATTGGATTAGACAATCCTTTAAACATTAAAACCTCAGAATTTGATGAAAATGATGAGTTAATTGCTGAAATCACAGATGGACAAGTAATTAAAAAAGGTGAAACTTTCTATGCAAGAGTCTTCAATAAGGGAATAACGCAAGTTGTGGTTTACGCTAATATGCCATATGGCAAAATTAAAGTTGCCGAAAAATCCTTTATTATCCGAGAGTTACATAACCCAATACCTCATATTAATAATCTACAAAGTGGCGGAGTAGCTAAGCAAGATAGACTAATCCAGTTTGAGAATATGTCTTTAAAAACGGATGAGTATTTAGTTGAAGAAGATGTTTACATAGCCGACTTTGAGTTTATGATAATCTTTGAAAACTACAATAAAGTTAGTAAACCAATAAGTAATGTCGGCTCATCTTTTAACAATGTAATCAAAAAAACAATAGACAATGCTAAGAAAGGGGATATCCTCATTTTTAGTAATATTAGAACGTTATCTTCTCGAGGTACAGAAACCATTATCCCAAGCCTAACCCTAACGGTAATTTAAATGTGATAATTATGAAATCCGCTTGGGAAAAGATATTTTTAATTTTAATACTAGTTTTGGTAGGGCTATCTGCTATGGGGCAGAAGACTAATCGATTACCCATTCAAATTAAAGAATCTTTAACACTCAATTCGGGTATTTATGTTGTCAAAGGAACTCACTATATAAAGCGTGGTGCCGATCTAATAATTAAAAGTGGTGTTAACTTGGTTTTTGAAAAAGACGCTGCTATTAGAGTTGATGGAGGCCTGCAAATTATTGGAGAAGCAAATAACTTGGTAACAATATCTAGTCTAGATAAAAATAAACCTGGAAATGGGTTTGTTATAAATGGGGTAAGTAGCAATCAAAACATAATTTTAGATTACGTTCGATTTAACCACATTAAAAAGCCCATCTCTTTCGAGTTTCGATGGAGTAGAGAATCTGTGGCTATTACAAATTCTGTAATTAAAAACTCAAATTATGAAGGTGCTGCGGTTGAAGTTAGAAACATTGACAATTTACTTACCGAAGATAAGATTCTATTTACCTTTAAAAATAATACGTTTTGTAATAGCACCAGTAGCTTATTATTCAGCAATATAACTTCAGACTTACTTACTGTTGAATTTGACAACAATGTATTAACGAGAAACCAATATACAGGTAGAAGCAGAAATGGGATATTTACAAGTCCATTGTATTTAACATATAACAAATACCAAAGAAACGATATTGCAACTCTTGACAATAACGCAATATTTGATAATTTTTATAGCATGTATTATGAAGATACGTTTGAGATTGGAAGAACGAACATTAGTGTTATTGGAAGTGCAGACGATTTAGATTTAAGTGGTAATTATTTTGGTGGCCCCTCAAATCACGAAATAGAAGAAACCTTTGACTTTATTTCAGCAAACTACCGAGCTCCATTTCTATTCTACAACGATGCACTTAATTCACCACCAGATTATCTAAATGGGCATTTCTATAGCGTTTTAGTTAACAACAAAAAGCTAGACGAAAAGACGATATTTAGTCGATACAGGGAAAACATTAACTCCATAGAAATGAAATTTAATCGATCGGTGATTGATAGAAGTAATTTTGGTGTTTTTTATCATTATTTGGATTTTGACACAGTTAGATCTGTTAGGTTAAGACATAGCTTAAAATATTCTGAGAATAACACTATTCTTAGGATAAGTGTTACGGAGAAAATTCAAAAACTTGGGAATATTGGATACATTGAAGTTGAAGGTTTATATGATTACGAAGGAAAGGATGTACCTACCCTTCAAATTGGTAAAAAAGGATTGATTAAACCTGAGTTTAATGGGTATATTCCAGGTGAAAACATAAAAGAAAATGCAACAAACGATACACTCAATTTAGAAAACCCCATAGAGGATGTGCTATTAGATAGTAACTTACTAAACAGTAACGTTGTTCATATAAAAAACAAATATTGGGATTGGGGCATATTTGCAGGTAACAGTTTATACTTTGGAGATGTAAATCAAACCTCTTTGAGTATGAACCCACGGAACATGAAACCTAACTTTGGTTTAAGATGGGGTTATCAGGCAACAGAAAAATGGAGAGTTGGGTTTAGCTCTAATTCTATGTTAATAAGCGGTAGCGATAGACCTCTTAATACAAAAAATAACAACGTACGAGGCACTAACTTTGAAAGAAACTTAAGCTTTAGAACTACAATTGTTGATGCAAGCATTTTACTAGAACATAATTTGTGGAAATACGAATGGAAGACCACTTATGTACCATCGATACACGGAGGCATAAACGCTTACTATTTTAAACCAATGGCAAAAATAGCTGGAGATGACACTTGGTATGATTTGAGATCAGTTGGAACAGAAGGTCAAACATTAAATGGAGCAAATAATCAATATTCGAAAGTTAACATTGGAATTCCTTTTGGAATTTCTTTAAAAAGACATTTTAAACAAAATTTAATTGTCTCATTATCTTACACTTACAACAAGTTATTTACTGATTATTTAGACGACATTAGCACTGGAAAATACCCAGCTTCACAAGACATTATGGATGCAAATCCTAATTTAGGTGTAAAGGCGGCAAATTTATCAAACCCAAGTAATCAAGCGGGAAACAGGTCTTCATCAGCTAATTACGATGGATATGGATATTGGGGATTAACCTTCTATTTTAAGTTGGATAAAAAAAGAAACTTAGATCAACCTCAATAGTTGTACTTTTTTGTACTGAATAGGCACTTACCTTTGTACTTCATGCGTTTTAAAACCAGTAGAGTTAGTTAATGAAAAAGTACATTCTAAGTATAGCTATATTTATAGTTTTACTTTTAGCATCAACAATTTTTCTTCCTTATCTTTTTAAGGACAAAATTATTGATATAATAAAACAAGAAACCAACACCCATCTTAAAGCACAATTAGATTTTAATCCCAAAATCTCTATTAATATTTTTAAATCATTTCCAAATTTAAATTTGGGCTTTAAAGACTTGAGTATTATTCACTCAGACTCTATTTTTAAAAACGATACCCTGTTTTATGCTAATAAACTAGACATGGCATTAGACTTAATGAAATTCTACAGAAATCAGGAGTATGTGGTTCAATCGTTCAGTATTAGCAAACCACAACTTAACTTAGAATTAAAGAATGATACTGTCAACAATTGGGATATATGGTCCTCCAAGTCTTCCAATGGGTCCTCAACTTTTGAATTTAAAATTGCCTTGTTTGAAATTGAAAATGGTAGTTTTTCTTATTTAGATAAGGACACAAAAACTGTTTTAAAAGGGATTGACCACACTTCTAAAGGTATGTTTAATTTGGATAGTTTGATACTTAAATCCGAAACAGAAATAGAGGAGTTTTTAGTATTGTACCAAAACATAGCTTATGTAAATAAATGGAAAATAAGTCAAACTGGGGAGATACTGATAGATCTTAAAAACGAAGTTTACAGTTTGCCAAATAATGATTTTAAAATAAACGGACTTTCAGCTTCATTGGACGGAGATATCAAATATTTAGGAGATGACATTTTGTTTGATGTAACTATAAACTCTAAATCATCCGAAATCAATGAGTTCCTTACTATTATTCCTGCTATTTATGCTAGTGATTTTGAAAGTATTAAGTCCAAAGGTGCGGGCAAGTTGGCTTTAAAATATAGCGGCATTTATAATAGTACATCTTCTCCCTCTTATGATTTAAAGCTCTTACTGAAAAATGGTTGGTTTAAGTATCCAGACTTTAAAATTCCTGCTGAAAACATTAATCTGAACCTACACGTATACAGTTTATCTGGCAATGCTGACGAAACGGTTTTAGATATCCCTCAACTTTCATTTAAATTGGGGGACGACCCGTTCAAACTTAAGCTTAATTTAAAAAATATTTTTTCTAACCCACTAATTGATGCATCAACAGCTGGAATTCTTAATTTGGATGCTATTAAAGATATTCTACTATTAAAAAAGACTAAACTATCGGGCAAATTGAAATCTTCTTTAAGCATTAAGGGTAGTGCAAAGGATATTTCTAATTCTGCAATTGATAAGTTTTATGCCTCTGGCCAAATTGAATCCGAAGATTTCCTATACAAAACGGAGGCAATGAATGAAGAGCTCATTTTAAAATCTGCATTGCTTAATTTCAAAAATCAATTGGTTACTATACCTTATTTAAAAGGTAATCTAGGTAACAATGATCTATCTATTTCCGGTTACTTTAAAAATTTCTTCAGCTTTGTGCTAAATAACGAAACGCTCAATGGTAAGTTATTTGTACAATCCAATAGTTTTAACACTAACGATTTTATTACTGCATCAACAGCAACAGATACTTCAAGCTTAACTTTATTAGAAATTCCTGGTAATATAAATTTAACTTTAGAGCCAAACTTTAAAAAGCTTGTTTATGATGATTTAACTTTCACTGATTTTAATGGAAACGTGAACATTGCAAACAAGGCATTAAAACTGAATAATGTATCAACTAAAATTTTAGGCGGCAAACTAAACTTAGATGGAGTTTATCAATATCACCCCACCAAACCAAATTCAGAATTTGACATATCTTATTCTGACATTAAAGTATTTGAGTTGTTTAATAAGTTTAAACTAGTGCAGGCATTTACACCATTGGCAAAAGAAGTTAATGCTATAAGCACAGCACAACTTCATTTTAGCTCAAACCTAAACCAAGATATGTCTCCAATGTTATCCAATCTGAACCTTTTAGGCTCTTTAAATCTTGAAAAAATCAACATTAAAAACATTGAACTATTAAAAGCCATAGATTCTAAACTCGGGACTAATCATCTTAGCGTTGACCAACTAAACAACCTTCTACTCAAATTTAGCATACAAGATGGCAACTTAATTGTAGAACCATTTGACTTATTTATTGCTGATTCTAAACTAAGACTAGAAGGTGTTTCTAAGATAGATGGAACTATAAATTACAAAGGGCACCTTAGTGTACCTTCAGCTTACGTTAGTAGTGAAATAGAAACTATAAACTCCTTGATTAAGGGCACAGAATTTACCAACTTTAGTGTAAAGCCAAATGAACACTGCGACATTAAAGTTTCTCTTGGAGGAACGTATGAAAAACCAAATGTTGATTTGAGTTTAGTAGATATAAAACAAGAAATTATTACAACTGTAAAAAGTTCAATTAATGAGGAAGTTGAAAGACGAAAGCAAGAAGCGGAGGAATTGGCACAGAAAGAACTAGACAGAATAAAAGAAGAAACGAATAAGAAAGCACAAGAAGCTAGAGAAAAGCTTCGCAATGAACTGGAAAAAAAGAAAAAAGAAGCAGAAGAAAGACTTAGAAAAGAAGCAGAAGCCAAGAAAAAAGAGTTAGAAACTACAACAAATAAAAAGCTAAAGGACTTATTTAAGAAAAAGTAATTAGTTTTTAAAAAGGAACATCTTCTCCTGGATCAAATGGAGACATATCATTCATTTTACTCCCAAAAGTCACTGTGGAATCCGTAAAGGTTTCTTCGCCATAATTACTGTATCCCCAATCTGCAAACTTACCAAAATGCTTTATAAACTTAAGGTTAACCGAACCAGGAGAGCCATTTCTATGTTTCTTAATTATTATCTCAGTTAAACCAGTATTATCATTGCCCTCTTCATCTTGAGTTATTCCATAATACTCAGGTCTGTAAATAAATGTAACTAAATCAGCATCTTGCTCTATAGATCCAGATTCCCTTAAATCAGATAGAACAGGACGTTTATCCTGCCTTTGTTCCACCGCCCTGCTCAGCTGAGCAAGTGCAATAACTGGAATATCTAATTCTTTAGCTAATCCTTTTAATGATCTTGAGATATAACTAATTTCTTGCTCTCTATTTCCAGCCGTTTTATTTCCTTCTTCCGCTCTCATAAGCTGTAAATAATCTATGATAATCATATCCACACCTCTTTGTCGTTTTAAACGTCTGGCTTTGGCTTTTAGATCTAAAACTGTTAATGCTGGTGTATCGTCTATAAAAAGTCCAGCATCTTCAATGGTACTAATTTTGGTATGTAATTGTTGCCATTCGTGCTCCTCAAGTTTGCCAGATCTAATTTTTTCTGAAGAAAGCTCTGCCTCAGACGCTATTAGCCTTTTAACCAATTGCAGGCTGCTCATCTCTAGACTAAATATGGCCACATTTTTATTTGCAAGAACTGCAGCATTTCTGGCAATAGATAATACAAATGCCGTTTTACCCATACCTGGTCTTGCAGCTAAAATTACCAAATCACTATTTTGCCAACCCGATGTCATCCTGTCTAACTCAGTAAACCCAGTCGGAACGCCCGTTAGTCCTTCAACATCAGATTTTAGATTTTCAATTTCCTTTATAGCTTTATTAATTAAGTCACTAACAGTATCATAATTCTTAGTCATACTGCTGTTCTTAATTTCAAACAGTCGTTTTTCACTTTCGTCTAACAACTCAAATGCATCTGAAGTTTCTTCAAAAGCCTTCTCCCCTATTTCCCCAGCAACCGTTATCAGCTGGCGTTGAATACTTTTTTGAATAACAATGTGAGCGTGATACTCAATATTTGCCGCACTACTTACTCTATTGGTTAATTGAGTAACATAATAAGGACCTCCAACTGCCTCTAGCACACCATCTTTTCTTAATTGCTCAGTAACAGTTAAGATATCAACAGGATTCCCTTCCGTAAATAACTTTATTATTGCTGCATAAATGTGTTGGTGAGCTTCAACATAAAAAGCTTCTTTGGTTAAATAACTCGCCACTTTTTCTGGAGCATATTTTTCAAGCATTAGAGCACCCAAAACAGCTTCTTCCAAATCTCTGGCTTGAGGTTGTAATTTAGACATATTCATTCCGCTTAAGTCCATCTTCTTCTTTGTTCCCACTCGCTTCTTCTCCATTTAATGCCTATTATTATTGCTTTTGACTATTTTTTATCCTTTTGACCTACTTCAAAAATAACAACAATCAGTGCTTATTTATTAGTGCAAACAGGTCTAATTCTTTTATCCACATCACGGCCCTAAATGTGTGTGAAACGTTAACAACCTTTAATAATTGCACTAACTATGTGAAAATCAAAGGCATCTTATACACATATACAACAGGCCTTAAAAATTGTTCCACAAGTTTATTGAGTATCTCAATTTTGAAATTTGATTGTAAACATCTAAAAATCAACGCAAACATTTTTTTTCAACCATTTCTTCTTTAAAATAATTTATGTTCTGAAATTGTGGTCATTTAAATATGATAATTGATATATGGCAATTTGCTACATCTTTTTGGTCTTATATTTGTTTAGTTTATAATATGGAGGCACAGTTTTCACCAGGCGTTAAAGAAGTTATACAATTTAGTAGAGAAGAGGCTATTAGACTTGGACATAGCTACATTGGCACGGAACATCTTTTATTAGGCCTAATAAGACAAGGAGACGGAAAAGCAATTAGACATCTAAAGTCTATGGGTATTGATATGCTTCGTTTAAAAAAATCTGTAGAAGATAGCATACGAGACACCTCAAGTAAATCTTCTAACATCGGAAACATCCCACTTACTAAACAAGCAGAAAAAGCACTGAAAATCACTTATTTAGAGGCAAAAATCTTCAAGGATGATGTAATAAGAACAGAGCACTTACTTCTTTCCATACTTAGAGATGAGGACAATGTTGCTTCACAGATATTAAACCAATATGGAGTAGATTATGACTTATTTAAAAGTGCGATGGAAGATAAGCTCCCCGACGTTAACATCGAGATGAGCACTGATTCTCCAGAGGATTTTTATCACGAAGAAAGCGGAAAAACTAGTCCGCCGAGTAAAAGTCCTAAAAACAAAAGTAAAACACCGGTGCTTGACAATTTTGGCAGAGATTTAACAAAATTGGCAGAAGATGATAAGCTAGACCCGATTGTTGGCAGGGAAAAAGAAATTGAACGTGTGTCTCAAATTCTTTCGCGTAGAAAGAAAAATAACCCTGTTCTTATTGGTGAGCCAGGTGTTGGTAAAACTGCAATTGCAGAAGGTCTTGCGTTAAGAATTATACAACGAAAAGTTTCTAGAGTGCTGTTTGATAAAAGGGTTGTTACGTTAGACTTAGCAAGCCTAGTTGCAGGAACAAAATACAGAGGTCAGTTCGAAGAACGAATGAAAGCTGTAATGACAGAATTAGAAAAAACCACTGACGTTATTTTGTTTATTGACGAAATACATACTATCGTTGGTGCAGGTGGAGCTTCCGGCTCCCTAGACGCTTCTAATATGTTTAAACCTGCCTTAGCGAGAGGTGAAATACAATGTATTGGAGCCACAACTTTAGACGAATACAGACAATATATAGAAAAAGATGGAGCCTTAGAAAGAAGATTTCAATCTGTAATGGTAGAACCTACTAATCCAGAAGAAACTTTAGAAATTCTAAACAACATCAAGCAGAAATATGAAGATCACCATAATGTAGAATACACAGAAGATTCGTTGTATGCTGCTGTAAAGATGAGTGTTCGATATATTTCTGACCGTCACCTGCCAGATAAGGCTATTGACGTAATAGACGAAGTTGGTGCACGTGTACACCTCAGTAACATACACGTTCCTCAAGAAATCTTGGAGTTGGAGAAAAAAATTGAGGAGATTAAGGAAGAAAAGAACCGAGTAGTAAAAAGTCAAAAGTATGAAGAGGCTGCTCGACTAAGAGATAAAGAAAAGTCTCTTTTAGAAAACTTGGATGAGGCAAAATCTAAATGGGAAGAGGATAGTAAGACTCAACGCTACCAAGTTACAGAAGACGATGTAGCGGATGTAATTGGTATGATGACAGGTATACCGACCAAAAGAATTGCCCAAAAAGAAGGTAATAAATTACTTCAAATGGGAGATGATCTTAAAGCTAGTGTAATTGGTCAGGATCAAGCAGTTTTAAAACTTACTAAAGCAATACAGCGTACACGAGCAGGTCTAAAAGATCCAAATAAACCAATTGGCTCCTTTATTTTTCTTGGAGCAACCGGTGTTGGCAAAACAGAGCTTGCCAAAAGTTTAGCAAAGTATTTATTTGACAGTAAAGATGCACTCTTGAGAATTGACATGAGTGAGTATATGGAAAAGTTTGCTGTTTCGAGGCTTGTTGGAGCCCCTCCAGGATATGTTGGATATGAAGAAGGCGGTATACTAACCGAGAAGGTAAGAAGGAAACCATATTCTGTTGTGTTATTAGATGAGATTGAAAAAGCACATCCTGATGTTTTTAACTTAATGCTCCAAGTTTTGGATGAAGGTTATATAACTGATAGTTTAGGTAGAAAAGTCGATTTCAGAAATACCATTATTATTATGACCAGTAACATTGGTTCAAGACAATTAAAGGAGTTTGGAACAGGAGTTGGATTTTCTACTGCTGCCAAGGATAAAGCACACGATTTAAATTCTAAAGGAGTAATAGAAAACGCACTTAAGCGTTTCTTTAGTCCAGAGTTTTTAAATAGAATTGATGATGTAATTGTATTTAACTCACTTGATAAAGGTGATATCGAAAAAATATTAGAAATTTCTGTTGTTGAGTTAGTTGATAGGATAAAACAAATAGGGTTTGATATAAAATTATCTAAGACTGCAAAATCATTCTTAGCCGACAAAGGCTTTGATGCTGATTTTGGAGCGAGACCACTAACCAGAGCAATTCAGAAATATTTAGAAGATCCTCTTGCTGAAGAAATTCTAAAATCTGACATAAAAGAAGGTGATTTAATTGTTGTGGATTACAACAAGAAAAAAGATGAACTGACTTTTAAAAAAGAAAAAAGTAAAGGAAAAGGAAGTGCCGTAGAAGAAAAAAAAGCCTAGTCTGTAATTAGTTTATTTGTTTCTACAACATACTTTAAAAGTCAAGTTTTATCTAAGATTTAATTTGAATGTTCATAGAAGAGTTTATACTTTTCTGTGAGCTTTGATATTATTTCCTCTTTATAATCATCAATACCATTTGCATCATTAACTGTAAAGCAGGTCCTATCTTCCGTTGCAATCTCTTTAAATTCCCAACGTTTTAAACTTTTAGTCTTTAGGCCTATTGCAAACCTATCAAACTTACTTTCTTGGATTCTTAACAACGTAGAATCTGGATTATCAGAATCTTTTTCATATACCCTAAGCGATTTTATTCCAAAGCTACTTCCTAAATTTCTTACAGAAACCCCGTATACTCCTAACCTAACTCTGTCATTTATTAGTTGCTCTAGCTTTGTGAATTCGTGAGAAATAAAAGGACTTTGATTATCTTGAAGATCAGCAAAATTTGGTCCTTCCTTTTCAGTGTTGGAATATTGGAAGGTTAAAAATTCACTCTTTCCTACCCAGAATGGATTCTTTTGGCAAGAGGACAATATAAAAAAGCTAAAAAATAAACCAACAGCTAAAGTTTTTGAATTTTTGATTTTCACGTTACAACTTTAAAGATTGCGAATAAAATGGTTAATTTTTCAAAAGGTTAAGAATTACAAAAAGGAAGTAAAACTTGAAGAATAATGACTTTAATTTTTATTTCGGAGTTTTTCAATACTAACTAACTTTGCACCTTCAAATTCAAAATGGAAATAGGAACACCACTTTTTAATTTCAGACTAAAGGGAACTGATAACAGATATTACGATAAGTACTCATTTGCTGATAGAACTGCATTAGTTATAATAATTACTTGTAACCATTGTCCATACGCACGTGCATATTGGGACAGGTTAAAAACAATGTACAATAAGTTTGAAATAGATAATCTTGCAATACTAGCTATTAACCCGAATGATGCTGAACAATATCCAGCCGACTCATTTGACGAAATGAAGAAGTTAAAGAAACAGTTAAAACTACCATTCCCATATTTACACGACAAAGACCAAGAATTTGCTAAACAAATTGGTGCAACAAGAACACCCGAAGCATTTGTGTTTAATAGTAAAAGAGAATTAGTTTACAAAGGGTCTATTGATGACAACTGGGAAAACCCAAATATGGTAATGAGAGTTCACTTAGATGATGCAATAGAGGATACGTTAGACGGAATGGAGCCGGATTACACAGAAATCCCAGCAATTGGCTGTAGTGTGAAATGGAAAAAATAGAATTGCCTTACAAAAAGGGATATTTAAATAGAACTACTTAAGCAAATAGGCTGCATAATATGAATATTTTAATGCTCCTTAAAGAGGAGACAAAAAATGCTTTAGCTATTCTGTATGATATTAAAGAAGCTGAAGTAACATTTGAAGACACAAACCCAAACTTTAAAGGGGATTACACTTTTGTGGTATTTCCATTTCTTCGTTTTTCTAGAAAAAAACCAGAAGATACTGCTGCAGAAATTGGTGATTTTTTAAAAAATAAAGTAGAACAAATATCTGGGTTCAACGTAGTAAAAGGTTTTTTAAATATAGAACTAAGTGATGACTATTGGCTAGTAAAAGCAGGAGCTATTTGTGATAAAGGAGTTAGTATTCCTCAAATTGGCAAAGGGCAAAATGTAGTAGTTGAATACTCTTCGCCTAACACAAATAAGCCATTGCATTTAGGACATATTAGAAACAACGTTCTAGGCTTCAGTTTTAGTGAAATTTTAGCATCCAATGGATATAATGTCACCAAAACTAACCTTATAAATGATAGAGGCATACACATATGTAAGAGTATGTTGGCTTGGCAGAAATGGGGAAATGGAGAAACTCCACAATCTTCTGGAATAAAAGGAGATCATTTAGTAGGAAAATATTATGTAGAATTTGAAACTCAATTTCAAATTGAATTTGCAAGTTGGCTAAAGAGCGAGGAAGGAATTTCAAAATATGAAAAGTATACCGCTTCTCCAGCAGCAGAAAAGATTACAAAAGAGGATGGGGATCTTGTACAGACATTTAAATCTGATTTTAAAAATACTTATTTCAATAATCACAGTTCATTAGGAATCGAAGTAAAATATATGCTTCAAAAATGGGAAGAAGGAGACACTGAGGTGTTGGCACTTTGGAACAAAATGAACAGTTGGGTATATGATGGATTTGATAGAACTTATAAAAGACTCGGTGTAAGTTTTGATAAGATTTACAAAGAATCAGACACCTATCTACTTGGAAAAGATTTAGTACAAGAAGGATTAAATAAAGGTGCATTCTTCAGCAAAGAAGACGGAAGTGTTTGGGTAGATTTAACAGACGAAGGATTAGACGAAAAGATATTACAAAGAGGAGATGGTACTTCTGTATATATAACTCAAGATATTGGCACGGCACAATTAAAGTTTGAAGACTTTAAAATGGATAAGAGTATTTATGTTGTTGGGAACGAACAAGATTATCATTTTAAGGTATTAGCTCTTATTCTAAAAAAATTAGGTAAATCCCATGCAGATGCTGTTTATCATCTTAGTTACGGTATGGTTGATTTACCCGAAGGAAAAATGAAGAGCCGAGAAGGAACAGTTGTAGATGCAGATGAGTTAATGGAAGAGGTGGTACAAACTGCAAAAAACCAAACCGAAGAACTGGGTAAAACAGAAGGAATGAATAAAACTGAGCTTGCCGAATTATACGAAACCTTAGGTATAGGAGCACTTAAATATTACCTCCTAAAAGTAGACGCAAAGAGGAGAATGCTATACGACCCAAAAGAAAGTATAGATTTTCAAGGTAATACAGCTCCATTTATCCAATACACCTACGCAAGAATTGCTTCACTATTAAGGGCAGCTGAATCAACAGCATTTGCTCTGCCAGGTAATTTAAATGAAGAAGAAAAAAGTTTAGTTGTAATGTTAAATGCCTATCCAAAAAGCGTTAATGCTGCAGCAAATAATTATAACCCTTCAGAAATTGCGAATGCTGTTTATGACATTGCTAAAGGTTTTAATAAATTTTACCACGAGCACAGTATTTTAGGTGCAAAAAATGAGCAAACTAGAGCTTTTAGAATTAGTTTGAGTAAAGCAGTAGGAGCAGCCATTAAACACGGTTTTGCTTTATTAGGAATTAAGGTTCCTAATAGAATGTAATATACTTTTGATCAATAGAAATAGTTGTTGAGTCCAGCGTTTTATATTGGATAGAATACATAAAACTCTTCAAATCAATGCTATGAGAAAAATCCTACCTATATATTTCCTTTTATTCAGTGAAACAGTTCAAGCCCAGTAAAGACCCGGATTTATGAGAGAAGTATATTTTTGCAGGCAATCTTCAGCAAAAACAGAGGCAATGGGCCGAAGTGGTGTTGCCTTAGATGGCGATGTTACCTCTATAAATTTTAACCCATCCGGTATTGCAAACCTAAAGGGTATTTAACTTAATTTAACTTTTACCACACCTTTTTATACCCTAGATAAAGTAATAATAAGTTCTTTTGATTTTGGCATTAAACTTAACAATAAATATGCCCTAGCAACAGTAGAAATGCAGTGAATTATAATGAAGACTATTATTTAACAGATCTTGTTGGAGCTATAATGAGCACATACAACTTAAAAACTGAAATTTATAAAGTTGGACTTGCTCGAAAATTAAAGAAGAACTTTTCTGTTGGTGTAAATTTAGATTACAAAAATTGGCATCCAGAACAGTCTAATGGAAAAAGCATCTTAGGAGATAATTGGTGTTCTGAAGAAATACACGTTCAAGAGCAATAAAAATAAACAGAGCATCAACATGGGATTAAACGTACAAAATTTTACAGGATTCAGTATTATGGGAGAATTCCCTCGAAATAACAATTACAGAAATACGCTACCCATCATCTCAAAATCAGGTATTTCGTATAACCTTCAGTCAGTCCAAAAGAAGCCATCTAACTTACCAATAATAGATATTACTATTATGGGTGAATATCAAGACGTCTTAAATTATGAATATGAAACGGCATATTCTTGCGGAGCAGAGATTACTTATGTGGGCACAGTATCCGCTCGTTTCGGATATTATCATCAAACAATTTACAACTATAATAACACCGCAAACAAAAATAAAATTAAGGCTTTTACCTATGGATTAAGCATCGATATTCCAGCAAAACTTTACCCTGGTTTACTAATAGACATACAAGTAAAGTATACACAACTACCTCAACCTAGTTTTGTGAAAGGCAGCTCTTATAAAGATTTAAATCTGTTAATGTTAAGATAGGATAGATCCTTTTAGATTAACTGATAAAGTTGTACGCATTCTACAGCCTCTTTTACATCGTGAACACGTAAAATATTGGCTCCGTTTTGCAGAGCTATTGCATGTAAAAAAGTTGTTCCATTTATAGCGTCACTGGGCTCTAGACCCAAAGGTTTGTATATCATTGATTTTCGTGAAACTCCAGCTAGAATCGCACAATTCAATAACTTAAAATGCTCTAAATTATTTAAGAGCTGATAGTTATGTTCTAATGTTTTTCCAAACCCAAAACCTGGGTCAATAATAAAATCCTTAATTCCTGCATCTAAACAATCCTTCTTTTTGTTAAGCATAAATGTAAACACTCCTTCCACCACATCGTTATACTTCGGGTTGTTTTGCATATTTTTTGGACTCCCTTTTTTATGCATAGCGATATAAGGAACCTTAAGCAAAGCAACAGTTTTGATCATATTTATATCGTCTTCTCCAGCCGATATATCATTTACTAAACTAGCACCAGCTTTTACTGCTTCTTTGGCCACATAGCTTCGAAAGGTGTCAATAGATATGGGTACGCTTATTTCTTTACTAATTGCTTCAATTATTGGCACTACTCTTTCCAGTTCTTCCTGTTCACTAACATCTTCAGCACCTGGTCTAGAACTACAACCTCCTACATCAATAATATCAGCACCTTCCTTTATCATTTTTAGGGCTTGTTTAAGTGCACTTTGCTTTGTTACATATCTTCCACCATCCGAAAAAGAATCTGGTGTTACGTTTAAAATACCCATAACTTTTGGTTTGGATAAATCCATCAATGTTCCTTTAATGTTGATGCTTATGTTCATATATTTAGTAAGGTAAAATTACCTTTGCACAAATAAACTTCATTTTGAACACAGATACTCCAATACTCTTTGATAAATCAATTGCAATTTGTAGAGAAATATTTCAAAAGAAAACTTATGACTATGGTACGGCTTGGAGAATCTTAAGGCCGAGTTCTTTAACAGATCAAATTTTTATTAAGGCTCAAAGAATTAGAAGCATTGAAGAAAAGGGCACGAATAAAGTAGGAGAAAGTATTGAAAACGAGTTTATTGGAATAATCAATTATTGCATTATTGCTCTAATACAAATAGAGTTAAACACAAACGATGACATGGAAATGACTGAAGAAGCTGTACTGAGTTTATTTGATGAAAAGGCTGAAAACTGCAAACAATTAATGCTTACAAAAAATCATGATTATGGTGAAGCTTGGCGAGATATGAGAGTAAGCACCTATACAGATTTAATTCTGATGAAAATACTTAGAACAAAGCAGATAGAAGATAAAGAAGGTAAAACACTTATATCCGAAGGAATAGATGCCAACTTTAGCGATATGTTGAACTATGCTATTTTTGCAATTATTAGATTAAATAATTTCTTTAAGTAATGAAGTTTATCGCAAATATCTTTAGAGCAATTATTGGGCTGCTTTTTATATTTTCTGGCTTAATAAAGTCGAATGACCCTACTGGGTTCAGCTACAAATTAGATGAATACTTCTCGGTCTTTTCAGGTGACTTAGAACCAGTTCAAGATAGCGTTACAATTTCTCTTGCAACAATAGACGAAACAACAAACAAGAGTTTCGAAATCAACGGTAAATCTCCTAATTTTCAAATATTAGCCAAAACTACTCCTTGGAAAGCTGTAGCTATTGAAGATGGATCGACCGATAGCGTGTTTTTTGCAGATGCATCAATATATTTAGGTGATGCAGAACTTCTGTCTACTCCCATTAATGCCGAAGATAGCAACTCTGTACTCTTAGAAGCAGAAATTAAATATAGTGTTAACGATAATACTATTGGCTCTGAAGAAATAGCGTTTAAATCGTTTAGCAATAACAATAAAGTTATAAATATAGATGCAAGCAAATATGTTAAAGTCAACTCTTGGATGGTAGATTTATTGCAAGGATTAAGACCATATGCCCTTGGTATAGCTATTTTTATTTGTGTATTCGAAATTATTTTAGGACTTGGTTTGCTTATTGGCTGGGCTCCAAGGCTAATCATTATACTATCTCTATTAATGATAGTATTTTTTACCTTCCTTACCTGGTACTCTGCAACCTTTAATAAGGTTACGGATTGCGGTTGTTTTGGAGATGCAATTAAGCTTACACCTTGGGAGAGCTTTTATAAAGACTTATTCTTTTTAGGGTCATTACTAATAATATGGATTGGCATAAAGTTTATAAAGCCAATTTTTAGCAATCCTTTTGCAGTTAAACTGCTTACTACATTTACAATCTTATCAGTTGGTTTTTCTCTTTATTGCTGGCATTATTTACCAGTTAAAAATTATTTAAAATTTAAAAAAGGGAACAACATTAAAGAACTTGCAGTTGTGCCAGAAGGGGCTCCTTCCGATGTATATGAAAACGTATTTATTTACAGTAAAGATGGCGTAGATGAGGAGTTTACATTGGCCGAAATGACTGGCAGAGACCTTAAAGCTGAAGGGTATGAATTTGTTGACCGTATTGATAAATTAATCAGCAAAGGTTTTGAGCCTGAAATCCACGACTTTAAAATAATGGATGAAGACAGAACTAATGATTATGTAGATGATTTCTTTGCCGATGAAAGTTGGAAAATGCTCATTGTAATTAACGATGTTGAAAAAGCCAATATTAATGCAATGCCACGAATAAAAGAGGTGATTGAAGTATTTAGTGAAGCTGGATATAAAGTTTACCCTATTACAGCCAGTTCATCAGAAGATGTGGAAGCTTTTAAACATGCACATCAATTGGAAACACCATTTTATTATGGAGATAAAACCAATTTAAAATCAATAGTTAGGTCTAATCCAGGTGTAGTAATATTTGATGGTAACATTGTTAGAAAATCTTGGCCATCCACACGTCTTCCTAAAGTTGCTAGGCTTTTGAAAATAGTTCAATGATAGCGTTTATAGCTAAGCGAATATTAAGTGGTATTGTAATTTTATTTAGCGTTGTTACTGTAGTTTTCTTCCTTTTTAGTTTTTCATTTCCTAATCCAGAAAAAATGGCTGTAGGACAACGTACAGATATTGAAACACAAGAAGCCATAAAAAAAGAGTTTGGTCTTGATAAACCACTTTTCACTCAATACTTACTTTTTGTTAACGACATTTCTCCTATTTCTTTCCATAAAAAGAGTAAACGTTTAAAAGAGAAGTATACACCTTATGTTGCTATAAATATCGGTAAAACAACAGTTCTGATTAAAAAACCATTTCTGCGAAGATCTTTTCAAAACAGAGTTAAAACAGAATCTCTAATAGCTAATTCTTTTAAAGGCACATTAGTCTTGGCCCTTGTTTCTATAATTATTGCCGGTATTATTGGTATTTTACTTGGTGTAATTGCAGGTGTTAAAGTAAACTCTTTTATAGATCAAGCCATTGTTTTTGTAAGTACTCTAGGCATCTCTGTTCCTTCTTTTTTTTCCGCAATTATACTTGCTTGGTTCTTTGGTTATGTTCTGCACAATTATACTGGTTTAAATATGACGGGTAGTTGGATTGATGTAGACCCTTTTAAAGGAGAATTCTATCAATGGAAAAACTTAATATTACCTGCCAGTGCTTTAGGTGTAAGACCATTATCAATTTTTACGCTACTAACACGAAGCTCTGTGTTAGAAACGTTAAACAAAGATTTTATTAAAACTGCTGTTTCTAAAGGATTAGACAGTAAGTCAATTATGCTAAAACATGCATTACCAAACGCTTTAAACCCAGTAATAACAGCAGTATCTGGATGGTTTGCCAGTTTATTGGCAGGAGCCTTTTTTATTGAATACATATTTAATTGGAGAGGGTTAGGTAAACTAACCATTGAAGCATTAGAAATGAATGACCTTCCCGTAGTTATGGGTTCAATACTATTCATTGCACTTCTTTTTGTCCTAATTAACATCCTGGTAGATTTACTCTATGTAAAACTAGACCCTAGAGTAAAGCTTACATAATGCTCATTTTTTTAACTGGTTTTATGGGAGTTGGTAAAACAACAATGGGTAAATCTCTAGCAGAAAACCTTAATTATACCTTTGTAGACTTAGATTTAGAAATTGAGAAGGATGCATCCAGAACTATATCTGATATTTTTAAAGAAGAAGGAGAACCTTATTTCAGAAATCTTGAAAGAAGTATTCTGCTTAAAATTATAAAAAGCAAACCATCTAAAATTGTAATTGCTTTAGGTGGTGGAACCATTTGTAACTTAAACAATCATGTCAATATTTTACAAAATGGCATTTCTGTTTACTTAAAAAAAGATTGGAACTGTATCTGGTCAAACATAAAAAAACTTAGCAACAGACCACTTTTAGTCGCAAAATCTGAAAGAGAGTTAAAGCAACTTTTTGAGAAAAGAGAGCAGTTCTATGCATTTTCGCAGCTTACAACCCCTATAAACACTGCCATTGACGTAAAAAAACTCACTATTTACCTTAAATTATTAACAAATAGGTAACAATGCTTGTATTCATTCGGGTTTCCGAGGTAACATTGGACTTCCAATTATTTAAAAACGAATTTTACAACAATGAACAAATCAGATTTAATTTCGAAAATGGCTGGTGATGCAGACATTACAAAAGCACAAGCTACTGAAGCTCTAAACTCATTCTTAACATCTACGTCTAACTGCCTTAAAGATGGTGATAAATTAATCCTCGTTGGATTTGGTACATTCTCTGTAAGCGAGAGAGCTGCGAGAACTGGTAGAAACCCAAGAACAGGTAAAGAAATTCAAATTGCTGCGAAAAAAGTAGTTAAATTTAAAGCTGGATCTGAATTAGCTGGTAAAGTTAATTAAGAACTAGTTTTAGAAAAACTAAACCCTTTTGATCATTTCAAAAGGGTTTTTTTATGTCTTTATTTTTAACAAGTGCATCTAAATGGGTACAAACATCTTTTACAAGTACTAACTTTGGTGCATCAAAAAATCATTCTTAAAGCACCTAGCCCAAACCTCTCCTAAACCTCCTATGTATCATTTTGTAGATAGTAAAGGAGTATACTTAATTGATAAAAAAGGAAATAAATACTTAGACCTAATATCTGGTATTGCAGTTAATAACATTGGCCATAAAAACAAAAAGGTTATTAAAGCTATTTCCAAACAAATAAACAAATTCAGCCATCAAATGGTGTATGGCGAATATGTAATTGGACCTCAAGTAAAATTAGCCAAAAGGCTTGCAAAGCAACTACCGCAAGAACTACAATCATTTTATTTTTTAAGCAGTGGCAGCGAAGCGGTTGAAGGTGCAATTAAACTTGCCAAAAAACACACTAAAAGAGGCAAAATTGTAGCTATGCGAAATGCTTACCACGGCAGCACAAGTGGACCACTTAGCCTAATGAGTGATGAATATTATTCTGGCCCGTTTAAACCCTTGCTTCCGAACGTTTATTTTGCAGATTTTAACAACTCCGCATCGCTGGATGTTATTGACAATGAAACAGCTGCAGTATTTATTGAACCCATACAAGCAGAAAAAGGATATATACCCGCTAATCAGGCATTTTTAGAAGCATTAAGAGCTAAATGTAACCAAACTGGCACATTACTGGTTTTTGACGAAATTCAAACCGGTATAGGCCGCACAGGAAAACTTTTTGCTTTTGAACATTATAATATAACTCCTGACATACTTTTAAGTGCTAAGGCCTTGGGCGGAGGACTTCCGCTTGGTGTTTTTATTTCATCCCAAGAGATTATGGCCAGCTTAGGTGATAACCCAATTTTAGGGCACATCACAACTTTTGGTGGACATCCGGTTAGTTGTGCCGCAGGAAACGCAGCACTTAAGTTTTTATTAAAAAGTAAGCACATACAAGAGGTTGAAGAAAAAGAAGCTTTGTTTAGGGAATTGCTAGTACATCCAAAAATAAAAAAAATAAACGGCAAAGGATTAATGCTTGCAGTACAATTAGATTCTTTTGATGAGGTTGAAAATGCAATGAAAAAATGCATTGAAAATGGTGTGATTGTAGATTGGTTTTTATACAATATGGAATGTCTACGTATTTCACCACCTTTAACTATTTCTAAAGAAAAAATTAAAGAAGTGTGCAAGGTGCTTCTTTCTTCATTAGAAGATTAAAACAGCTATGCAAGAGCTATGTAAACTCTTCTACCCCAAATATTGGGCCTTATTCTCATATTGAAAGCAGTCTTTGCTTAAAAAGAATGACCCAGCCTGATTTAATAAATTGCTTTCAAAAAAGTTTTTCTAAATACTTCCCTTTTTCAAGAGCTCGTTAAACCAAAACCCTACAGAGTTAATAACAACAAACACTTAAAAAATTAAAATCCTTTTTTTGCAAGGATTGTTTAACATTATAACACGTGAACGGATTTCATTTCTCTAAATATATCCCTAAAAAAAATGGCAAAAGCAATTTTGAAAACCTACTTGACCTCTTAAAACAACTTTTGCTGTACACCAGTGGCGATTTTAATGAAGCTCTTAATTGGATGAATGAGCTGGACAAACAGAAAAACATTACCTCCAATGAATATGGGATGGGTGACTTTATTGAAGACCTAAAAGCAAAAGGTTACTTGGACGAAAATAACCAAACAGGTGAATATGATATGACCTCTAAGATGGAACAAGCCATCCGTAAAAATGCATTAGAGGAGGTTTTTGGGAAACTCAAAAAAGCAGGTAAAGGAAATCACAAAACTAGGTTTACCGGCATTGGAGATGAAAGCTCTTCAGACTTAAGAAAGTTTGAGTATGGTGACTCTATAGACCAAATTGCCTTAACAGATAGTATAAAAAGAGCTCAAATAGCGGGAAATGGCTCGGGTTACATTACATCCAGCGATTTAGTGGTAAATGAAAAAACATACAAAACCCAAACAAGCACTGTTTTAATGATTGATATTAGCCATAGTATGATATTGTATGGCGAAGACAGGATTACACCTGCAAAACGTGTTGCTTTAGCTTTAGCAGAGTATATCAATACACAATTTCCGAAAGACACTTTAGATATAATTGTTTTTGGCAACGATGCTTGGCAAATAACGCTAAAAGAACTTCCGTATTTAAACGTTGGGCCTTACCATACTAATACCGTTGCAGGATTGCAATTGGCTCGAGAGCTATTGAGACGAAAACGTAATCCCAATAAGCAAATATTTATGATTACTGACGGTAAACCAAGTTGCCTAAAAGAAGGAATAAAGTACTATAAAAACAGCTTTGGATTGGACCGTAAAATTGTAAACAAGTGTTACAACGAAGCTGCTGCGTGCAGAAGATTAGGAATACCCATAACCACATTTATGATTGCTCAGGATCCTTATCTACAACAATTTGTAGAAGAGTTTACAGAAACTAACAATGGAAGAGCTTTTTACACCGGTCTTCAAGGTTTAGGTGAAATTATATTTACCGACTACACCAAAAACAAAAGAAAAAAATACTAAATCAACTTCTAAAGATGGAGATTAATAAAATAAAACAAGCCGCTACCCTGGGCGAATTAATAAAACTTGGATATAAAACAAAGTCTATAAAGCAAGAGCTTAAAGACAATCTAAGAAATAAACTTAAAACCAAAGAGTCCATATTCCACAACATATTAGGCTACGAAAATTCCGTAATTCCTGATTTTGAAAGAGCAATACTAAGTGGACATAGTATTAATTTACTTGGACTGCGTGGGCAAGCTAAAACTAAAATGGCACGGCAGTTAACCAATTTACTGGATGAGTATATTCCTTACATTACCGGCAGTGAAATAAACGACGACCCATTTAATCCAATTTCTTATTTTGGAAAACATGCCATTGAATTTAAAGGTGATGCAACTCCTATTTCTTGGCTGCATAGAGACCAACGATACGTCGAAAAACTTGCTACACCAGATGTTTCAGTGGCAGATTTAATTGGAGATGTAGACCCCATAAAAGCCATAAACGAAAAGTTAAATTATAATGATGAACGGGTAATTCATTACGGTATAATACCCAGGGCGAACAGATGCATATTTGTTATCAATGAATTGCCGGATTTACAACCAAGAATTCAGGTAGCTCTTTTTAATATTCTACAGGAGGGAGACATACAAATTAGAGGATTTAAAATGCGAATGAACTTAGATATGCAATTTGTATTTACCGCTAATCCCGAAGACTACACCAACAGAGGAAGCATTGTTACACCTCTTAAAGATAGAATAGGAAGCCAGATTTTAACACACTATCCTAAAACATTATCTATAAGCAAAAATATAACTGAGCAAGAAGCTTCAACGGATAATTTTAAGAAAGACATTGTTAAAATGCACAACTTAATACCAACTATAATTGAACGCTTGGTAGTTGAGGCAAGAAAAAGTGAATTTGTAGATGCAAAAAGCGGTGTTTCAGCTCGTTTAGCAATTTCTGCTTTAGAAAACATTTACAGCAGTGTAGAAAGAAGAGTTTTGGTGAACAATGACAAAAATTCTTTGGTAAGAGTGAGCGACTTAATGAGTATAATACCTGCAATAACCGGCAAAATTGAAATGGTATATGAGGGAGAACAAGAAGGGCCATATAATGTTGCAAACCAACTTATAGGTAAAGCCATACGTGTTGAGTATCTAGAACACTTTCCAATTCCAGAAAAACTGGGCAAGGAAAATAAAGAAGATGCATCTTTTGAGCGAATATCTGCTTGGTTTGAAAGAGGCAAAACTGTTGAATTGAAAAACGATGCCAGCGACAAGGAATATGCCAGAGTTTTAAATAAAGTAGATGGTTTAGCCCTTTTTGTAGATGAGCATTTGCCAAATCTTAAACCCATTGAAAAACCACTTTGGATGGAATTTGCACTGCACGGATTGGCTGAATACTCCAAACTCAGTAAAAACACGTTAGATGAAGGATTAGAATTTAAGGACTTGTTTGGCAGTATGCTAAAAGGTTTTTAACCTTTAACGTAACTTCGTTGCATAAAACCAAAGGGTAATGCAACCCATTAAATCAAAAGAACAAGAAGCTATTGCCTTAGATTTTCTTTACCAAGGGTGCAAGAATGCCAAAAACGCAACTTGGATGCTTAAAAAACCTACGAAAGGCAGTGTATACTTTCTTTTTAAAACTCTTTTGCTTGAAGCTAAACTTAAGCAAGGTGCTTATCTTGCTAATAACAATGCTGGGGTTGTTTTCTTTTACCACGATAAAACCAATGTATTTTCCTTAAAACTAATTCTATTAAAGCTTATGCTTTTTTTAAAAGTTACCGGTATAAAGAATGGAATAAAGGCCACAAAACACAGAAAAGAAATGGATAAACTTAGGCCAAAAAACGGGTATGTAGCTGCAGCACTAGGTACATCACAAAACAGAGCTGGAATAGAAGCTGGATTTGAAATTTACAGGTCTATTACAGAAATAGCCCTACAACATAATACAAACATTTATGCTGAAACTACTGCACCCCGAATAAAGCAATTGTATAAAAGGTTGGGGTTTAAAGAATACAATAAAGTTGTTAGCCCATATTCTAATTTAAAAACTTGGTTTTTAGAGCTTACAACAACAGCAATTTTAGAAAAACAAAAGCAATGACAGATAATAAACCACATTGCTATATAATTACTGGTTTAGGAGCCGACTTTCTACCTTTTAGTAGACTTAAATTCCCCATTGATTATACATTTTTGCCTTGGATAGAAAATAATGAAAATGAATCATTACAAAGTTATGCCGTGCGAATGGCAAAAGGTATTAAACACAAAAACCCCATACTTATTGGCTTGTCTTTTGGTGGAATAGTTGCCCAAGAAATTTCCAAGCACATTCCGTTAGGTAAACTCATCCTAATATCCACTATTACACATAAAAAAGAGCTGCCGTTTCATCTTAAGCTGGTTTGTGTTTTAAAACTGCATAAATTTATACCCAATAGAATATTACTGGGTTCTAATTTTATTGCAAACTGGATATTTTCTTTAGTGACAAAGCAAGAGAAAGAGATTTTACAGCGATGTCTAAAAGGAAACAAACCTTCTCATTTTAAATGGGCTATTTCGCACATACTAAACTATAAGGGTAATTCTGCTTTTGGCAATACCGTTAGAATACATAGTATGCAAGACCGCATCTTCCCCATCCAAAAAATTGAAGCTAACTATGTTGTAAGCAGCGGACATTTTGCAATTTTTAGCAACTTCACCGCTATACAGCCCATACTAGATAAGGAATTAATCTTTTAGTTTTTCAATTTCTTTTAACAAAGCTTCAGCCTCTGCTAATTTTGCGTCAGATTGGGTTCTGCTAGTTGTACTTAATTTATGAGACTCAGCTAAAAGCTTTTCGTACTTGGCAAATAACTTATCTTTAGGACTCTTTTTTTTAAACCAATTTATCACTATTACATAACATCCCCTGCTCAATAATGTTTACCGCATTGCAGAATAATTACTCGGATTTAGTTTTAATTTAATCGGATAAACTTGACTTTATGGAGTTTTATTATCATATCTTTGTGATATCATTTTAATATCAATAAAACAATTATGAATAAACAAGAAAAAAAATTTAATCCCGTATCTGGCTATTTAATACTATTGGTACTATTATTATTTATTGCTGGCATTGTATTTGGCTTTATGCTACACAGCATAGCAATAGTATTAGCAAGTGCAATAGCATTTTTAATTACAGCTACTGGATTTGTTGCTATAAGTCCAAATGGATCTAGGGTACTCACTCTTTTTGGTGCATATAAAGGCACCATTCGCCAAAACGGATTCTTTTGGGTTAACCCATTTTTTAAAAAGCAAAAAGTATCGCTTAGAGCACGAAACCTCGACACTCCTCCCATCAAAGTGAATGATAGTCTGGGTAATCCTATAAAAATAGGTGCCGTGGTAGTATGGAAGGTAAAAGAGACTTTTAGAGCTGCTTTTGATGTAGACGACTATCAAAGTTTTGTAAACATACAAAGTGAAGCAGCTATACGTAAGCTTGCCGGACATTACCCTTACGATGATTTTGAAGATGAGCATACTGGAGAAGTAAATCATCTAACCTTAAGAAGTGGCGGAATAGAAATAGATGAAAAACTGGAAGAAGCACTTACCAAAAGATTAGAAATTGCAGGTATTGAAGTTGTAGAAGCAAGAATTAGTTACTTAGCTTATTCTGAGGAAATAGCCAGTGCTATGCTACAAAGGCAACAAGCAACCGCAATAATTGCTGCTCGTAAAAAAATAGTAGAGGGTGCAGTAGGTATGGTAGACGATGCGTTAAAGCAACTCAGCGAAAACAACATTGTAGAACTTGACGATGATAAAAAAGCAGCAATGGTAAGTAATCTGTTGGTGGTGCTTTGTTCTGATAAAGCAGCTAACCCAATTGTTAATGCAGGCACTTTACACAATTAATAAATAAAACTATGGACAAATATGTAATAATAAAAAGCAGTGTTTTTGAAAGCGCAGCCAAGTTTGAGAAAAAAGTAAACGACCAAGCCCACAAAGGTTATAAAGCAATTAATATAGCGGGTATGGAAGGCGGTTACGTGGTACTAATGGAAAAAATTAACTAGCCAATGGCTAAGAAAAAAGCATTTGCTCTAAGAGTGGACGAAAAAATGTTAGCTGCCTTAGAAAAATGGGCTGCTGACGAATTTAGGAGCACCAATGGCCAAATTGAATACTTGCTTAACGAAGCACTTAAAAAGGCTAAAAGGCAACCTAAAAAATCAACAAAAGAGTAAGAAAAATCAGAAACAAAAAAAGGGTCTAATGCCCCTTTTTTTATTAAAACTTTTTTAAAAATTAATAGAACAGCTTTTGAGCTGTTAATTGATCTCCCATTTCTGTAATAAGCTGATATACACCCGAAGCCATCTTAGGCAACTTTATTTCTACAGATTTGCCGTTAATAGGTATTACCTTGTTAACAACGCTCCGCCCTACGTTATTTATTAGCATAACAGTTATTTTTTCTGCTTCTACCGCTTTATTTAACTCCAATGTTATTGCTGTTTTATCTTGATTAAAATAAACAATATTGTTTGCTTTTGAATTTTGGTTAACTACCGCAGGACCAAACCATTCTGTTCGCCCATCAAAATCCACCTGCTCTAAAAAGTACAAGGTTCTTGCACTAATTGGCTTAACATCTAAATAGTTGTATTTAAGTACCTCATTGCTGTTTCCAGCTGCATTAACCTCCCCTATTTTGGTTTTTTCTACACCGTCTAAAGAACGGTGAATATTAAAATGAGAAGCATTTAATTCTGAAGCTGTAGACCAAGCTAATTCAGCTTGATTGTTTAAGTTTAGATTGGCTGAGAAGTCTAGCAAAGTAACAGGTAAGGGAGGTCCACTACCTGGAGAAAATGACCCCAATGTTGTTATACCAGATCTACTTATCGTTTTAAACGATCCATTTGTACCGTTAGCTGCTGCAGTTGCAGGACTCCAGGCACTTCCTGTATAGTGTGCTAACCAACAGTTGGAAGCATCAAAAGAAGCTAACTCTTGAGTACCCAACCAGTTAGCTGTCAGTGTTAGATTAAATCCTGAGCCATCTGATTTTACATCCCAAGTTCGCTGCACAGCATTGGAGGTTACTCCTGTACCACCCGAAGTACCATCTACACTAACAAAATCGCTTAGATTAACAGATAAATCATTTTCAGTACTAGAATTAAGAATGGAGATTGGATTGTAGCTTGAGTTACCAACCGGAAATTCAACAGTTCCTGTTCTATTTCCACCTGAACCTATGCTTGCTATTTTCAACTCTCCGCTTCCATTAGTTTTAAAATATTTAGATGCACTATTATTGGAAATAGGAATATCATCACCTATGGTAACATCATATGCTTCTAGCTCAATTAGCCCGTTCTTGAAATCAAATTTACCTGAAGAATATGTTGCGTTATACTTCATATATATATCTGTACCAAGGTCTAAAGTACCAGACGTTTTATCAATTGTAAGCTGGTTAAAATGATTGTCAGCACCACTTGAAGTGTTTAATGAACCAGATATTACTTGATCACCACTACCTTCAAATTCTACAATCGACCCATTTGGCGTAAATGTTCCATTATTAGTAAAGTCTCCTTTTATAAAAAGGTCGCTCGTGCTTGTTGACATTTTCATTGTGGCACCTGTGCTTATTTTAACGTCTCCAGCAACAGAGATATGTTGACCGGATACATTACTTCCATCAATGGTTCCATCGGCAACAAGTAAATTCCCTGCAATGGTCCACGTGCTGGTGCTACTTTTGGTAATTGTTTTCCCATTCCTTGCCATTGTAAAATTATAAACTGAAATGCTACCAAAACTGAGCGGGCTAGAGTTTGCTTGAGTAAATGAATTATTTGCTAGAGGATTAGTTCCTGGGTTGGCAGAATTACTTGGAACGTGAAAATATCTTTCGTAATCAGGAGTAGATGGGTTTCCTTGGTTTCCTGTAACGTTCTCAACAGGGATCTGGCCATATATGCCAGTAGTATAATTAATAAAACCAGTTACAAGAAATGAATCTGGTTTTCCACTTCCTGTCAAATCAGACCATTTAATTCTAAACTCTCTTGATCCACTATATACAGAATTACTAGAATAGTCGCCGTTAGCATAATCATCAGTTCCAGAACTACTTAAACCACGAGAGCCTGGAGTATGCACATCATTCCAACCAGATGAAAATGTAGCTAATTTGCGATATCCATTATGACAATAGAAATGAGCATCTGCATTAAACGGTAAATCTGGAGTCATATTATGATGGGCAATACCAACATTCGAACCATTTCCTGAAATAGGATTATCATTTACATCAAAGTCAAAGTACAAAACAGCTCCATTCCCTTCAGTTGCACCAATAAGAGCTACATACAAATACGTTGCACTCCAGGTCATATACCAAGTTGGAGTTCCGCTACTATAATTAAACGCATTGCCTGTTCCATATTCATTTGAACTAACCGTATAGTCAATTGTTGGTTGGGCAAATAGAAATTTAGGGGTCAATAAAACAAATAAAAATACCAGTTTTTTCATTCTATTATAAAGTTAGATAGTGTCAATATTACACTATGAGAAGGAGAAATGCAAGAAAGAATCAGTTATGAGCTTACCTCCTCCGCTGGTTTTTATCAAACAACCCTTCCTGTCTACCTTTCTTTTTTTTGCCTGTTTTTTTATTGTATTCTTCCATAGTAGGGTCCATTGCTGCACAATGCTTTGCCTTACACGCAGGCAAACTCCCCAATAAAAAGGCTAAAAGGCTAAAGCTAAGAATAAACTTTTTCATACCACTCAAAAATAACGCAAATCAGCTAAAAATATTTTGGCAATAAAAAAACCAGCAGACAAAGGTCCACCGGCTTCAGTTTATTAAAATTGCTCTATTTTAACCTATTTTGTTGCAGCTAACGTTACCGTAAATTCAATAGCATCGTTTATTGCTTTATCCTTCAAGTCATCAAAGAAAGAAGCACTTCCATACTTAATATCCCATTGCGTTCTGTCTATAGAAAAAGAAGAAGTTGCAGATGCACCCGCTTCTGTTATCTCAAACGTATACGGAACTGTAATACTTTTAGAAATTCCTTTTATAGTTAAGTTACCAGTTAAGCTATCTGGAGTTCCCGCTGTAATTTCAAATTTCGCAACTGCATTGTTTGCTACATCAAAGAAATCTGGAGAAGCTATGTGACCCATTAATTTACCCGTCATTTCCTCATCCATACCGTCTGTGTTTGCTAAGGTTGTCATGTCTAATTCAAAGTTTCCAGCATTAATGGCTGCATCTTCAATACTAAAACTTCCAGAATTTACAGCAATAGTGCCGGCATGGCTATCGCCAGTTACCTTACTCCCTTTCCACACTACAGAACTTTCTGCTCCACTTACAGTGTACGCTTGGCTTGCAGATGATGCCTCTGATACTTCTTCTGCTTCTGTTGCTTCAGTTGATGGCCCCTTTGAATTACACGCCATTAAAAATGCAGCGATTCCTGCAAATAATAATACTTTTTTCATTTTTAAATTTGATTGTGTTGTCTTAATTATATGTATAAACATGCAATTTTAAAAATAGTTTTAGAACTATGGAATATTTTTTGTTTTAGTAATGCTAAACTTGCACTCAATCTATCAATGCTAAGATTTATTTCCATTATACTTATTGCCATTTCTAGCCTTAGTTATGCCCAAATACAAGTGGTAGACAAACAACTGGCTGGTATTTCAAATGTACAACTGATTATAGATAATAATGTAATAGCTATATCTGATATAAGTGGCCGTATATCTTTTGATACCTCTTTATTGGACAAAGGTGTTTGCATTTTAAACCACAAAGGATTTTATCCTACCGAAATTACAAAAAACAAGTTAGCAGAAAACAAGGTTATTTTGCTTACAGATAAAATGCAAGCTATACCGGGCATAGTGGTTACCCCATCTAGGCTGCCACAACTAAAAAATGACGTAGCATTACAGTTAGATATTATTGACAGCAAAAAAATAAATCTTTATCAGCCCCAAACCGCCGTAGACTTACTTAATCTAGAAAACAAGGTTTATATACAAAAAAGCCAACAAGGTGGAGGTAGCCCAATGATAAGAGGCTTTGCTACAAATAGAATATTATTAGTTGTAGATGATGTAAGAATGAATACGGCTATTTTTAGAAGTGGTAACGTTCAAAATGTTGTATCCATTGATCCATTTTCTATTGAAACTACACAAGTTTTGTTTGGGCCTGCAAGTCAGTTTTACGGTAGCGATGCAATTGGTGGTGTATTAAGTTTTAAAACTAAAAGTGTAACCTTAGGCAAAAAAGACAGCCTGGCAACAAATGGCAACGTAAATTTAAGATACAGCAGTGCCAGTAGCGAAACTACCCAACACCTTGATTATAATGTGGGTGGTGAAAAGTTTGGATCTTTAACCAGTGTATCTTTTAGCAAATTTGGTGACTTAAAAATGGGTAAAAATGGACCAGATGAATATACTCGACCATTTTATGTTGTAAGATTTGAAGACAAAGACTCCATTATTTCTAACAATAACATAAATGAGCAGGTTTACAGCGGTTACAACCAGTTTAATTTTCTTCAAAAGTTTTTATATAAGCCCAACGAACAAACCTCTATTAGCTACAACTTTCAAGCAAGCTACACATCAGACATACCAAGGTACGACCGTTTGCTTTTAGCAAACAATCGAAATCCTGTTAACGGAGATTGGTACTATGGACCACAGCAATGGATGTTTAATCAGGTAGCTTTAGAACACAACAGTAAACTTATGTTTGCCGATAGGATTAAGTTAAACATTGCTAATCAGCAATTTACTGAAAGCAGAAACGACAGAAAATATAACAGCAACACGTTAAGAAAAAGAGAAGAGCACGTTTCTGCAAATAGCATAAACTTAGATTTACAAAAAAGACTGAGCAAGAGGTATAGTTTGAGTTATGGCGGAGAATACATCCATAATTTAGTAAATAGCTCTGCAGAAATATTTGATTTAATTACTTTTGATAAAACGCCTACTTCAACACGTTATCCTGATGGTTCAACTTGGGCATCAACCGGTATTTACGCAAACATTTTAAGTAAATGGAATTTTTGGTTTAACACCGAAGCAGGGTTTAGGTACAACAACACATTGGCAAAAGGAAGCTTTGACACAACGTATTATCCATTTCCGGAGCAAGATTTCAGCAACTCAAACCAAGCTATTAGTGGATCGATTGCTCAAATATTTAAATTTAAAAAGGGCAGCATTGGTTTTATAACGTCATCTGCTTTTAGAGCTCCAAACATTGATGATTTATCTAAAGTATTTGATAGCAACCCGGGGTTGGTAGTTTTACCCAATGCTAACTTAAAGCCAGAGTATGCCTATAACGCAGAGATTAACTTGGATTACACTGCATACAAAAAGCTAAAAATATCTATATCTGTATTTTATACTTATTTAGATAATGCCATAAGTAAGGCTTCAAGCACTTTTAATGGTATGGACAGTATATTTTATGATGGTGTTTATAGTGGAGTAGAAACTTTGGTAAATCAAGATTTTGCATCCATTTATGGAAGTCAGTTATCTATTGAATATCTGCTGAATAAGCATTTAACTTTTAAAAGCAATTACACGTTGCTTAAAAGTGCTTCTAGCAATAATGAACCCATAAAGCACATTACGCCAAACTTTGGTGGAAGCTCTTTAATTTACACCAAAAACAACCTAAACGTTTCGATTTATAGTGTATACAACCAAGCGTTTACAAGCAACCAATTTACCATTGGTGAGCTAAACGATGCATACCTGTATGCTAAAGATGAAAGCGGTAATCCATATGCTCCTGCTTGGGGAACCCTTAATTTAAAATCTCAATACAGCTTTAAAAGACCAGTTACTTTAAGCTTTGGTATTGAAAACATTTTAAATACCAGATATAGACCGTATAGTTCTGGAATTACTGCACCTGGCAGAAACTTTATAATTGGTTTTCAGGCAAAAATTTAAGCCAAAAAAAAAGGTGAAACCTTTCGGCTTCACCTCTTAATGGTTGTATTTGGATGTTAATCCTTTTTCTTTTTAGTGGATGGGTTAGAAATGCTGTCTCTCATTTCTGTATCAGCTTGAATGTTTTTCATTCTGTAATAATCCATAATACCCATATTACCGCTTCTAAAAGCTTCTGCCATAGCTAAAGGAACTTCTGCCTCTGCTAAAATAACCTGAGCCTTTGCTTCTTGAGCTTTTGCTTTCATTTCTTGCTCATTTGCAACTGCCATAGCTCTTCTTTCCTCGGCTTTTGCATTTGCAACTTTAAGGTCTGCTTCTGCTTGGTCTGTTTGAAGCTCTGCACCAATGTTTTTACCTATGTCTATATCTGCAATGTCAATAGACAAAATTTCAAATGCCGTACCCGCATCTAAACCTTTTGCAAGCACTGTTTTTGATATCATATCTGGATTTTCTAAAACTGCCTTGTGGCTAGTTGCAGAACCGATGGTTGTTACTATACCCTCTCCTACTCTTGCAAGAATGGTATCTTCACCTGCACCACCTACAAGTTGAGCAATATTTGCCCTTACTGTTACTCTTGCTTTAGCAATTAGCTGTATACCGTCTTTGGCAACTGCTGCTACTGGCGGAGTATTAATAACACGTGGATTTACAGATAACTGCACCGCATCTGCAACATCTCTACCTGCTAAATCTATAGCTGCAGCCATATTAAAATCCAATGGAATATTTGCTTTGTCTGCAGAGATTAACGCTTTAACTACATTGTTTACATTACCACCTGCCATATAATGAGTCTCTAGATCGTTTGCAGTAACTTTTAAGCCGGCTTTGTTGGCATTAATTAAGGCGTTAACTATTAATGCTGGTGGAACTTTTCTAATACGCATTACTACTAATTGTACAATACCTACTCTAACGTTTGATACCTGAGCCGTTATCCACAGGTTTACAGGAACAAAGTACAAGAAGATAAATAAAAAGACTATAATGAGAATTACAGGAATTAAATATGTCATAGTTTATAATTTTAATTGTTAATTTTTCGAACGAATATTTTATTATTTAGCATTTTAACGACTTCAATTTTGTCGTGAGTTAAAAGAAATTCTCCTTCTGTATGAACTTCAAAACGTTGATTGTTAATCATTGCAGAACCTGCTGGTCTTAAAGCACTTAAAGCTTCGCCTTTATCCCCTAAATTCACATCTAATTCGTGAATATTATTGGCTTTTCCTGTAATTTGATCCTTGATTGCAAACCTACTCCAGGCTCCATTTCTAAATGCCATTACAACCACTATAAAAAGGAAAATTAAAGATGACCCAAGCACAATATTACCAATGCTAGATCCATACTCTTTGTATGTATAAGCAAGACCCACAGCCATACTTACTATACCCAGTACACCCACAATAAATCCAGGAGTAATAAATATTTCAATTAGAATTAAAATAATTCCAAAAGCTAATAGAGCTATTATTAAGGATAATCCCATTATATCGGCAATTTAGTAATTTATTGTAACAAGCCTATTTGTTTTAGTTCATTGCTAAATATGCATCGATAGGCAAACAAGCACAAACCAAATTTCTATCGCCATATGTATTGTCTACTCTACCAACACTTGGCCAAAACTTATTGGCTACAACATAAGGTGCAGGATATGCTGCTTTTTCTCTGCTATACGGTTTATCCCAATTGTCTGAAATTATGCTTGGAGCAGTATGTGGAGCATTTTTTAATACGTTGTTTTCTAGATCTGCAGTACCTTGTTCAATCTCCGCAATTTCTTGTCTTATCGCCAACATTGCTTCACAAAAACGATCAATTTCTGCTTTGCTCTCACTTTCTGTAGGCTCAATCATTAAAGTACCCGCCACCGGAAAACTAACCGTAGGTGCGTGGAAACCATAATCCATTAATCGTTTAGCAATATCTTCTACTTGTATACCCGTAGTTTGTTTCAATGATCTTGGATCTACAATCATTTCGTGTGCTACTGTACCTTTTTGGCCAGTGAAAAGAACATCATACCCTTTGCTTAATTTATGCCTCATATAATTAGCATTTAATATGGCCACGGCAGTTGCATCTTTTAGTCCTTCATTACCCATCATTTTAATGTAGGCATAACTAATAAGTAAAATACTGGCACTACCAAATGGTGCTGCAGAAACAGCAGACATAGATGCTTCTCCGCCAACTTTAACTACGCTATGGCCTGGCAAAAATGGAGTGAGGTGTTTAGCAACACCAATTGGCCCCATACCTGGACCTCCTCCTCCGTGAGGGATACAAAATGTTTTATGTAAATTTAAGTGACAAACATCTGCTCCAATATTAGCTGGATTGGTGTATCCAACTTGGGCATTCATATTGGCACCATCCATATATACTTGGCCACCAAAATCGTGTATTACAGCGGTAATTTCTTTTATTGTTTCTTCAAACACCCCATTTGTACTTGGGTATGTAATCATTACTGCAGCTAAATTATCTTTATGTAATTCAGCTTTTTCTCGCAAATCGTTTAGATCTATGTATCCGTTTGGATGACATTTTACTACAACAACTTTCATACCTGCCATTACTGCACTGGCAGGATTAGTGCCGTGTGCAGACTCTGGAATAATAACTATGTTTCTGTGATCTTGGTTATTAGCTAAAAAGTATTCTCTTATCACCATTAAACCTGCATACTCCCCTTGGGCTCCTGCATTTGGTTGCAGACTCATAGCATCAAATCCAGTTATTTTTGCTAAATCACGAGATAATTCTTCTATAACTTCAATATAGCCCGCCACTTGATGTTTTGGAGCAAAAGGATGAATGTTTCCAAACTCACTCCACGTTACTGGAATCATTTCAGAAGTTGCATTAAGTTTCATAGTGCAACTCCCTAGGGCAATCATAGAATGAGTTAATGATAGGTCTTTATTCTCTAAGGATTTTAAATACCTTAGCATTTCGTGCTCTGTATGGTACGAGTTAAATACCGGATGAGTTAAATACTCACTTCCTCTGTCTAATTCTGAACTCCAGGTATTGTTTATTTCATTTACAAATTCAGCTGAACTATCGTGAACTGTTGCAAATATTTCAACAAGGTCTTCAACATCTCCATATTCGGTAGTTTCATCTAAGCTTAAGCTAATAAAGTCTGAACCATAAAAAGCATTAATATCGTTTGCTTCCAACACCTCCTTTAATACCGCTTGTTGCTCAGTTGTATAGTCAAAAGACAAAGTATCAAAAGTTGAAGCATTCCTTTGGTTTAGACCAATGGATTTAAGATTGTTACTAAGTATTGAGGTTAGTTGGTTAACTTTTGTTGCAATACTTTTTAATCTTTTAGGACCGTGATATGCACCATACATACCGGCCATTATTGCAAGTAATGCTTGGGCAGTGCAGATATTAGAAGTTGCCTTATCTCTTTTTATATGTTGTTCTCTAGTTTGCAATGCCATTCTATAGGCATCGTTTCCATTAGAGTCTTTTGAAACACCAATTATTCTACCGGGTATTTTTCTTTTATACGATTCTTTGGTTGCGAAATAGGCAGCATGAGGACCACCAAATCCCATAGGAATACCGAATCGTTGTGTGCTACCAACTACTACTTCAGCACCCCACTCTCCCGGAGGAGTTAATAAGGTTAAGGCCAAAATATCCGCAGCAGCAATTACTTTTACATTGTGTTCTCCCGCACCGCTGCATAAGTCAGAATAATTATTAATGCCACCCTCAGAATCTGGATATTGAACAAAAATTCCAAAATAATCAGTGTTTACTGTAGTATTAAATACATCTGCAACAACAACTTCTATACCCATTGGTATGGCCCTTGTATTTATTACATCTAAAGTTTGAGGAAAAACCTTATTTGAAACTAAGAATTTATTTCCATTTTTCTTTTTAGAAGCATACAGCATTGCCATAGCCTCGGCAGCTGCAGTAGCCTCATCTAGAAGACTGGCATTTGCCATTTCCATACCGGTTAAATCCATAACCATTGTTTGGAAATTCAATAAAGCCTCTAATCTTCCTTGTGCAATTTCAGCCTGATATGGCGTGTATTGCGTATACCATCCTGGGTTTTCAAGAATATTTCTTAAGATTACCTTAGGAGTATGCGTATTGTAATAACCCGCTCCGATGTAACTCTTGGCAACCACATTTTTATCTGCAATTGCTCTTAAATCTTCTAAAAGTTCAACTTCAGTTAGAGCTTCTCCTAGATTTAAGTTTTTCTTTAGTCTAATTTCAGCAGGAATAGTCTGTTCAATTAATTCTTCAACATTATTATATCCTAATTCTTGAAGCATTTCTGCCTTTTCAGTGGAACTTAAGCTATTGTGTCTGTCAGCAAAATTTTCTCTATACATCTAAAAATAAAATGAGGTGCAAAGTTATGATTATCTACATCTTTAACATCCTTGTTAAAGTTTAGTTTAAAACTATGAAAAATGGTGGAATAAAAGGATTAAAAAAGGACCGTTATCGCGTTAAAACTATTTGCCTTACTACTTTTACTCCGCTTATGTACTCTATTATTACATTGTATGTTGAAGATCTGAAACCACTCATATCTATTTGTGTAAATTCTTCTTCATTTTCTAACATCAATACTTTTTTCCCATATAAATCAGTCACTGTAATCTTCTTTATTTTATGATCTGATTGTATGGTAATAACCCCGTTTGAAGGATTAGGGAAAAGCTGTATGTTGTTTTTTGATTCTAAAATTACGGGGCCAAATACTTTTATTTGCCCTGAATGGTCTATTTGTTTTAACCAATAGATGTTTTGATCTTCCAGATTATCGTCATTAAAATAATAATCTTTTACACTATTGGAATTGGTTTCGCATTCTGTTTCATAAATTACTTCTTTGCTTAGTTTTTGCCCTTTGAGTAATTGAAATTTTAAGCAATTAATTTCGGAAGCTGTGCTCCAGTGAATTTTATTTAATCTCTGTTCTTTATTATGTGCTCCTTTAAATGAGAGTAAGTCAACAGGCAAAGGATTTGCACTAACTGCAGAACCAATGGTAAACGGAGAAAAATTTGATGTATATGAGAGTGTTTTTACAACACCGCTATCTGGATAAGAATTATATACAGTATTTGCACTTGCATCAACCTCTAACCAATCAGTTGCATCCCAATGTGCAACTTTCAAGCAGTCTCTTTCGGTTGCTAGATTAGATGTTTCAGAATAATCTGACCAATACAAAGAAATTTTAGCTGCCTTATTGCTTCCAGATATACCTTTTAACTCATCCAGCTCCCACCACTCAACATAGCTAACATGATCTAAATTAGAGGATCCATCTAAAGTGTAATCTCCATTCCCGTTTTTATTATAAGAAGCCTTGTACTCTCTGCCAGAAGAAGTACTTTGAGGCTCAATACCTAACCTTGCATGTTGGCCATCATTTCCTATTGGAAAAATTACCGAGTCTGCAAGATCCACCTTCCATATTACAGTACTATCCACATAAGAGCTTGAAGACCCACCTAAAGGCACTACTCCAGTAGTATCTCTAAGTACAACATACTTTTTCGCATGTATTACCCCAGATGTAAGAATAAGAGAATCTTCTATAACCAAGCTATCATCCGAATTATCAATAAGTCCTTGTATATTATTTACCTCTAATTTACCAAATGAATTATCTGCTTCAACATCACCCGAAATTGTTTGAGCAATGGAAGACCCGTTGAAGGTAATTTTGGTTTTATGGGGATTAAAAGTTCCTTCGTTTTTGAAGTTTAGCTTGACTTGAAGATCTGAATTGGCATTTGTGCTGCCGATCAATGTATCATAAATTGAAATTGATTTATCAACTATTATCTTACTTGACGAATTCTCCAAAAGCAATTGCCCTTCTAAAACAATTAAGCTGTCTCCTATTATAAGACTATCTGGGTTATTATCAAATTTTACTTTAGCACCAGAACCATCGATAATAAAATCACCATTATAGATCCATTTGTCGTCTTTGTTGATAGATATATTTTTATAGTGTGTAAAGTTATATATATCCGAGATAGTTCCCAATGCTCCGCCTGTGCCTAAATAGGTATAAGATTTATAATCAAATGGATTTTCTGTATTCGATGACGAAGTATTACTACTTTGCCAGTAAAATTCACAATCAGGAGTAGCATATCTTCCTCCGCCGGGGTTAGCACTAGGAGTTTGATCGTAACTATATCCAATTGGATTAGCTAATGTAGATATTGAGGTAGCAAAACCAAAAAACAAAAAGCTAGATGGTCTTGAAGATATTTTCGGAAATTGATTCCAAGCAATCTTTAGCTCACGGCTAGAACCTGAACCTGCAAAAGAATTTGAACCTAAATTAGCACCAAAAGTCCAACCTCCAGTTTTATCTAAGGTATCAAATAATGCAGAACTAGGAAACCAATAAATTCTCAAGTCACTTAAGAAAGGACAATTAGGTGTTATGTTTTGATCTGTTTTCCCTACTAAGTTGCCGTATGTACTAGTTCCATTAACTACACTATGTTGTGGGTCAATGTCAAAATAAATAATAGCAGGTTCTGATGCTGAACCTCCTGATTTAAAAATAAACAATGAGTCATTATCCCAACATAACTTCCAAGTTCCTTCACTTACGTATGATGTTTCATTACCATTACCATCAATGGTAATTGTTCCAGTTTTAAATTGACCAAAAGTTACGCAATGGCAGACTATAAAGAATGTGATTACTGAAATTAGTCGCATGAAAGCAGTACGAAAGTACATATTTAGCAATAAAACTATTGCATTTTACACATCTAACCATATGGACAATCTTATTTACCTAAACTATATCTTAAGTCGCTATTTAGATAAATTTGTTTATTTGCATTTTATATGACGCGAGCTTTCGCATATCTGTTGTTATGGTTCTTTATACTGCCAAGTTTTGGTCAATCTTTAAGAAAAGGATATTGGAATGCTTCTGCTTTAATTTCAGCAAATACATTTTTAAGTGATCTGGGTGGGAAAAATGGAGATGCCACTCACGATTTTAGAGATATAGATTACAACGAAACTAATCTTGCGATTGGTGGAGGATTATCTTACCACTTTAAATTTGGGCTGAGTTTAAACTTAAATAATTTTTATACTCGCTTAACGGCAAGTGATGCAAACACCGTTTCAAGCAGAACAAACAGAATGATTACGGTTCGCACTGACCTTATAGAATCCAACCTATCATTACAATATACTTTACCTAAAACAGCAGGAATACTATATGGCACTTACTTTAACATAGGTAGCGGTATAGCATTTTACGAACCTAAAGCAACTTACAAACGCAGGTATTATAAACTAAGGGATTTAGGCACTGAAGGGCAACTGATTGACCCCAATAAAAGCATCTACAAAAAATACGCATTTGTTGTTCCCTTTGGTTTTGGTAAAAATTTTTACTTTGGCAATCGAAATTCCGTCGCAATTGACTTCTCATTCAGGAAATCGTTTTCTGATTATTTAGATGACGTTAGTACAACCTATCACGATAGGTCAGAAATATTAGCCAAATCTGGCGTTGCCGCTGCCTACTTCTCAGATCCATCTTTTGATACATTTGGGAAAAATAAATCAGGAAGCATCAGAGGTAATCCAAAACACAATGACACATATTTTCTGGTAGGGTTAAAACTTAATCTTAAATTAAACTCCTCGTATAGAAGAAATCATCCAAGATTTTATCAGGAAAATTGGTTCCGAAAATTTTAAGCTGACTGAACTTACAGAAACCAAGCGTTATGATGATAGCATTACCTTTGCACCTACTTTATGGTTGTGAGTAAAATCCGCATTTTGACACTTGCTTTGTTGGTTAATTTTAGCTGTTTTGCACAGAAAAAGTAGGTAACTCCTTTTGGGACAATCTGCGTTCTTTTATCTGGCTCTACCTTTTTGAGTGATTTAGGTGGCAAAAACTGGTATCAAGCAAGAAGTGTTTCGGATTTAAAAGAGTCTAATGTTGGTATTGCCACTGGAATTGGCTTATCTTATAACAACAGAAAAGGAATGTCTTTTTCCGCAGAAAGCTTTTACAGCAGATGACTTAAAGTCTCCATCAAAAGCTCCCAGAATGTTGCACGTAAGAACAGATTTAATTGAGACCAACCTTAAACTCGGCTATACATTCCATAAAGAAAAAGCTATTTTTAAAGGGTTTTATTTTAGCACAGGCATTGGATTAGCATTCTACAACCCAATGGCCCAAAGAAACGATATCTGGTTTAGCTTAAGACCTCTAGGTAGAGAAGGTCAGCTAATTGATCCATCGAAAAGTCAATATCCTGCATATACGCCAGTAATTCCTTTTAAATTAGGCAGAAAATTTGGATTTTCAAGCCGATTGCAAATGTCCATTGATGTATCTTTTCGTAAATGCTTTACAGATTACTTGGATGATGTTTATACCCATTACTATTCACGATCAGAAATTCGTGAAAAATCTGGTGCCGTTGCTGCACATTTTGCCTACCCGGCCTTCAATAAAACAAGAATAGATAGAACTGGAAACGCACGTGGAAATTCTGGAAGTTTTGATAATTACATTTTAGTAGGTGTTAAGTTGTTTTATCCATTAAAACCAATAGACCGATTAGGTAAAAAGCATACCGTGTGTAATTTTCAAAATGGGTGGATTAACTCTTTCGGTGAAAAACCAAATTTTAAAGGACAAGGAAGACTCAGGAACAAACTCTTTAGACAGTAGCAAAGCAACCACTTCTAGACCCTCTTTTCCTAACCCCATTTAGCGAATTTCATAATTTAACCATTTACATTTCTAAATAATTAGATTTGCGAACCTTATAATAATTATGGAAGAAGTAGTATCAGACATCCCCTTGATTACCAATGACGCAGTAGTATTTGGAATCTTAATAGTATTGCTAATGCTAATTTTTAGATCAAGCGAAATGCCAAAACTTAGCAAATTTTACAAGGTAGTTCCCGCATTATTATTATGTTACTTCTTACCATCTCTATTTAGCACATTTGGTATTATATCACCAAAGTGGATAGATATGGATGCAGCAATGGCAATGCTAAGCAACCAAGGTTTTGATTTATCAGGAATTCAATCTTTTAAAGACTTTAAAAACTTTGTTTTAAAGAATAATATTAGTCACGATTTGCTTGACCCATACATCGGAAAATCTCAACTTTACTTTGTTGCTTCTAGGTATATGCTACCTGCAAGTCTTGTATTGTTAACTTTAAGCATAAACTTGAAAGAGGTCTTTAATTTAGGTCCAAAAGCACTAATAATGTTTGTTACGGGAACTATTGGTGTAATTATAGGTGGACCTTTAGCCATATTATTGTTTTCTTACATTTCTCCAGAGGTTGTAGGTGGAGCGTCTCCAAATGAAGTTTGGAGAGGGCTTACAACAGTTGCAGGTTCCTGGATTGGTGGAGGAGCCAATCAAGCAGCAATGTTTGAGATTTTTAAAGATGGTGACAAAAACTTAATCTCAGGTAGCATGTACTCTATGATGATTACCGTTGACATAATAGTTGCAGAAGTATGGATGTTCTTTCTTTTACTAGGCGTTGGTAAGTCAGATAAAATTGACAAATTCTTTAAGGCCGACGCATCAGCGGTAAACAAATTGAAAGATCATATGCATGATTTTAGTCAAAAAATTGCTAGAATTCCAAGCTTTAATGACATCATGGTAATTTTAGGATTGGGTTTAGGAGCTACTGGCTTAGCCCACCTTTTAGCGAACAATATAGCACCATGGATTAAAGAGAATAGCCCATATCTTGCAGAAACATTTAGCTTAGGATCAGGTTTTTTCTGGTTGATAGTAATTGCTACATCTCTTGGTATTATAATGAGTTTTACCAAACTTAGAAATTATGAGGGAGCAGGAGCTTCCAAAATTGGCGGAGTATTTATTTACATATTGGTTGCTACAATTGGAATGAAAATGAACATTACTGCAATTTTTGATAACCCTTCCATTTTTTTAGTTGGGTTAACTTGGATGCTTGTGCACGTAATACTTTTAGTTATAGTAGCCAAATTAATAAGAGCTCCATTCTTTTTCCTTGCAGTTGGATCTAAGGCTAATATTGGGGGAGCAGCATCTGCTCCTGTAGTGGCAGCAGCATTTCATCCTTCTCTTGCACCTGTGGGCGTACTCTTGGCCGTGTTAGGATATGCCTTAGGTACATACGGAGCTTTAATTTGCGGATATCTTATGCAAGCAGCAGCTCCAATGTAGCTTCTGCGAATTACTAAAACGTATTCTTATCCAATTTTCAGAAAAAGTATAGTTCTGTAATGAATTGACTAGGCTGCAGCACTTAAAACCTTCTCAGTTGGTTTTTGAGGTAAAAAATAGTATATTTCGACTCTAAAATTACTATTACAAGAAACAGAAATGAGTGATATTTTAAAACAATTGTTGGGCCAAATGGGGCCAAATGCCATTCAAGCTATTTCAAACCAGATTGGAGCAGACGAAGGTCAAACAACAAATGCGTTAAGTGGGATTCTCCCGACACTTATTGGAGCAATGGCAAATAATTCAAAAACTCAAGAAGGAGCTAACGATCTTTTAGGTGCCTTGGACAGAGACCACGACGGGAGCATTTTAGATGATGTAGCAGGTTTTGTTAGTAATTACAACGACGGACCAGGAGCTGGTATCCTAAAGCATGTTCTTGGCGACAATCAGACAACTGTAGAAAACAATTTAAGTTCAAAAACCGGATTAAATGGTGGACAAATTTCTAATCTTTTAAAAATTGCTGCACCGCTGGTTTTAGGATATTTAGGCAAACAAAAAAGACAATCAAGTTCTCAAGGCTTTGACATAGGGAGTATCGCTGATTTACTTGGAGGAATGACCAACCAAGCAGATAAAGCAACAGGAATTGATTTAGGTGATGTACTTAACATGGTAGGTGGCTTAACAGGAGGAAGTTCTGGTAGATCTGGGGGAATTGGAGGATTAATTGGCAAACTTTTCGGAAAATAATTTTTATAATACGCCTCAAAAGATTTAAGTTCTAGAGGCCTTTTTAATACAATGTAAATGGCAACAAATCAAACTACACGCACAAATTCGGGCACGGCTAAATACTCAGGTTCTTGGGGTAAAGCAGAAGTTTTGCATCTTCTTCGCAGGGTGCAATGTGGTGTTAAATACGAGGATATTTCCTATTTCCAAACTAAAACAATGGACCAGGCAATAGATGAGATATTAAACGTTTCTTACACACCCCCTTCTCCACCCATAAACGATTACAATGCTAGAAGCCTTGATCCTATAATTGCTGCAGGAGCTACTTGGGTTAATGACTATAATGGGCAGCTAAATAATTATAGACGATCGTCATTGAAAAAATGGTGGATGGGGCAAATAATAAACCATGATAGGACCATTAGAGAAAAAATGGTGCTCTTTTGGCACAACCATTTTGCTACAGAAATGCGTGTAATAGGTTGGGCAAATTTTGCGTATACAAACAACGCTTTGTTGCGATTAAATTGCCTTAAAAATTTTAAATCTCTAGTTAAAGATATTACGCTTGATCCTGCAATGCTCGTGTATTTAAATGGAGAGCGTAATACAAAGAGTGCACCTGACGAAAACTATTCTAGAGAACTTCAAGAGCTGTTTACACTTGGTAAAGGACCAGAATCAAAATATACAGAGAATGATGTTCAAACCGGGGCTAAGGTTTTAACGGGCTGGAGGATTAATAAAACCACAGGTGCAGTTTATTTCGATGACACCAGACACGATTCTACTGATAAAACATTTTCTTCTTTTTACAACAACACAACAATAACTGGTCAAAGCGGAGCAAATGGAGTTAACGAGCTTGATGATTTACTAAATATGATTTTTGCTCAAACTGAAGTATCTAAGCATATTGTTAGAAAGCTTTACCGATGGTTTGTATATTATGAAATTGATAACATTACAGAAATAAATGTAATTGCCCCGTTGGCAACACTTTTTAGAACCAGTAATTTTGAAATAAAGCCTGTACTTAGTGCTTTATTAAAAAGTGAGCACTTTTTTGATGTCGCTAATAGAGGAGCTCTAATAAAAAGCCCTATTGATTTTACTGCTGGATTAGTTAGACAATATGATATTGGATTTCAACCCACTACTAATTTTGTGGATTTATATAACAGCTGGAATATATTTTACAACTCAGCAACACTTCAACAGCAATCAATAGGTGACCCGCCTAGTGTGGCTGGGTGGTCTGCATATTACCAAATTCCTCAATTCCACGAACTTTGGATTAACTCAGATACACTTCCTAACAGAAATAAGATAACAGATGGATTGGTAAGCTATGGTTATAACATAAACGGGTTTAGAGTTAAAATTAACTCTTTGCAATTCGCTGAAAAGTTTACCAATGTAAGAGACCCAGAACTTCTTATTGATGACTTACTAGAGTACCTGCATACAATTCCTGTTTCTCAAGATCAACAAGATTATATGCGAAGTATATTACTTTCAGGTCAAGTTCAGAATCATTATTGGACTGATGCTTGGGATGATTATGCTAATGATAAAAATAACACAACTAAACAAAACATAGTGAGTGTAAGATTAATTGCACTTCTAAAATACCTAATGAATTTAAGCGAGTTTCAACTCTCGTAAGTAACTGATATGAAAAGAAGAGATTTTTTAAAAAGAGTTGCTCCAATGTCCTTATTGCCCTTTGCTATAAATGGACAGCCGATAAGAGCATATGGCAACATTCTAGGAGCAAATGCAGAAGACTTAGTTGAAACTGACAATGTGTTAGTTCTTATTCAATTAAATGGAGGTAATGATGGTTTAAATACTATTGTACCCTTAGATCAATATTCAAACCTTTCATCAGCCAGACCTGATGTTATTCTTCCCGAAAGCAAGGTTTTAAAATTTGATGGAGTTTCCGCTACGGGCATTCACCCATCAATGAGTAAGATAAGAAACATGTACAACGATGGAAAAGTACATATTTTACAATCTGTGGGATATCCAAATCAAAACTATTCGCATTTTAGATCCACTGACATTTGGCTAACTGGTTCAGATTCAGATCAAGTATACGAAAGCGGTTGGGTAGGCAGATATCTGGCCAATGAATGGCCAAATTATCCTAATGGTTTTCCAAATAATGAAATGGAAGACCCATTAGCAATACAAATAGGGTCTATAGTTTCTCCGGTTTGTCAAGGACCAGCAGTAAACATGGGTTTTGCCATATCTAACCCAACAAATTTTTACCAGCTCTTATCTGGAAACTTCGGGAGTACTCCAGACAGTTTTGCTGGTAAGGAACTTAGTTATATTAGAACTGTTGCTCATCAAAGTAACGAGTATGCTAAAAAAGTTAAAACAGCTGCAGAAAGTGCATCTAACTTATCTAATTTATATCCAGACGAAAATAGACTTGCTGACCAACTAAAAATTGTTGCTCAATTAATAGCTGGTGGTTTAAAGACTAGAGTTTATGTGGTAACGTTAGGAGGTTTTGATACACACGCAAACCAAGTAGACGCAACAGAGGGAAATGAAACTGGTTATCACGCATTTTTATTAGAAACTGTATCAGAAGCTATAAACGCATTCCAAAATGATCTTGAATTACTAAAGATTGATGAACGAGTAACAGGTATGACATTTAGTGAGTTTGGCAGAAGAATAATAAGTAATGCTAGCACAGGAACAGATCACGGTGCAGCAGCACCGCTCTTTATGTTTGGCAGTAAAGTAAAAGGAGGAATAACAGGCTCTAACCCAACAATACCATCTAGTGCAACTGCAAACAGTAATATTGAGATGCAAACAGATTTCAGGTCTATATATTCCACAATACTTAGAAATTGGTTCTGTTTGGATGAAGCAACAAGTGATAGTGTTTTATTACAAGATTTCGACCCACTTGACTTATTGGAAAATGGATGTACTACAACTTCTATTGGTAAAGATAAAAACCAGAAAGCTGGTGATTCTTTTATAACAAATTATCCTAATCCATTTGGCAATTCAACCAATATAAAGTTCTATTCAGACGGCAGTTATGTTTCAATTGAAATTTATAATACTGAAGGAAGAATAGTGAAGTCTTTAATTAATGACGTAGTAAGCAAAGGAACGCATACTATCAGTTTTGACTCTTCATTACTGCCAACAGGGACTTACTACTGTAAATACCAAAATGGCTTCATAGCTCAAACTAGAAGCTTGCTGAAGGTTCAATAATATCTGTTTTCTTTGGTTTAAAAGTATAGCCAACACCAATGTTAAAAATAAACGGAGAATAGTCATAAATCAGTTCTTGCTGCAATCTTGCCGAAAAACCTGCTTGTACTAAAAAGTGAATTCTTTCTCCTGTACTTAAAGACAAAATTGGTTCTATAAATCCTTGATAAACTGCAGTATCTTTAGTCCCATCAAATCGTCCAAAGACAAGACCTTTTAGACGTGGAGCAACGCTTAATTTTGTATGATTGTTTAACGAAGCAAAAGTTAGAGTAGGTTGTAAAAATCCATTATAATAATTTGAAATATTTTGTGGGTAGTTCATTTTAACTGCTCCTATACCAACATTCAATTCAAAAATATTTGTAGCTGAAATTTTGTTATAATATCCTCCAACTAGATTTATTTCTTTCGCATCTGTGCCATCATAAACATTACCAGCAACAGTTGCTTCACCGGTATATAAAGAATTTGCTATTAACCCTACGTTAACATTATCAGTTATAGCATAACCAGCTTGTAGATTACTGGAATAAGTTCCTTGTCTAAAGTTTATTGTTGCATCACCTTGCTCTTCATGATTGAACACCATTGGTGCATTTGGAATATAGAAAGGAGCACAAGAATTAAAAACCAATGATGAGAATAAAACTAAAGCTAAGAGTGAAATTTTCATTTTAGCGAAGATAGCAAAATACCCCTAGAATGGCGATTTCAAATCTTTAAATAATGGAGCATTTAAGTCTTTTTCTGATAAAACTGGGTTAGTAATCCCCCAATCAATATTCAGATCTGGCGAATCCCAACGAACACAACCTTCAGATTCAACATTGTAATAATTGGTGCATTTGTAGGCAAAAATAGTATCATCATGCAATGTTAAAAAACCATGTGCAAAGCCTGGAGGAATCCAAAACATCAATTTGTTTTCCTCAGTCATTTCTAATTTAAAGTGCTTGCCGTAGGTTTTAGAGTTCTTTCTAATATCCACTGCTACATCTAACACTGCTCCTTTAATCACTTGTACTAATTTACCTTGTGCGTGGGGAGATCTTTGAAAATGCAATCCTCTTAGTATATCCTTTTTGCTTTTAGACTGATTATCTTGCACAAAGTCCAAGTCCACCCCATTCTCAACAAATTTATCTTGTCTAAAACTCTCAAAGAAATAGCCTCTGTGGTCACCAAATATTTGAGGTTTAATTACAAGTAGGCCTTCTATTTCTGTTCTTAATATTTCCAAAACTTAAGCAACAATACTGAACATTCCATTTTGTTAAAAATTTGTTTGTTAACAACCTATTTAACGAAAGTAAAACCCCTTAATATTGAAGATATTTCAACGGATGAATGACTGAACCACATTATTTACAATCTTTAAACCCTGAACAAAAAGCTGCAGTATTGCAAACTGAAGGACCTGTTATGATAATAGCTGGTGCTGGATCAGGAAAAACACGTGTTCTAACATATCGAATCGCCCATCTAATAGCTACTGGCGTAGATTCTTTTAACATATTATCCTTAACTTTCACTAATAAGGCTGCAAAAGAAATGCGGAGCAGAATAGAACAAGTTGTTGGTTCAGAGGCTAGAAACATTTGGATGGGCACGTTCCATTCGGTTTTTGCGAAAATTTTAAGAATTGAAGCAGATCGAATTGGTTACCCTAGTAATTTTACAATATATGATTCTGACGATAGTAAAAGTCTAATTAAATCTATAGTAAAAGAGTTTAACTTAGATGATAAAGTATACAAAGCTAACTATGTGCTATCACGAATCAGCAATGCAAAAAATAACTTAATTCAAGCTCATGCATATAAAAAAGCTTCAGAGTTAGTAGCATATGATGAGACTGCGGGGAGAGGCAAATTACACGAAATATATACCGAATATTCTAGAAGATGCTTTAAGGCTGGTGCAATGGACTTTGATGACTTATTGCTCAACACTTTTAAGCTTTTAAATAACTTTCCTGATGTTTTAAACAAATACCAGCATAAATTTAAATACGTAATGGTAGACGAGTATCAGGATACAAATCACTGCCAATACATGATTCTTAAAAAACTAGCAAGCGTTTTTGAAAACATTTGTGTAGTAGGAGATGACGCTCAAAGTATTTACTCTTTTAGAGGTGCAACCATTAAAAACATTTTAAATTTTGAAAACGACTACCCTGATCTTAAGGTTTACAAGCTCGAACAAAATTATCGATCTTCAGAAACAATTGTGAATGCCGCTAACAGCGTAATTATTAACAATAAAGAGCAATTAGAAAAAAAGGTTTGGACTGATAATAACTTAGGAGAAAAGATAAGAGTTATTAGAGCAGTAACGGACAATGAAGAAGGCAGGCTGATTGCTCAAAGCATTTTTGAAACCAAAATGAATGAGCAAAAGCAGAATCTAGATTTTGCAATTCTCTACAGAACAAACTCGCAATCACGTAGTTTAGAAGAGGCTCTAAGGAAGCTAAACATCCCTTATCGTATCTATGGTGGAACAAGTTTCTACCAAAGAAAAGAAGTAAAAGACTTAATTGCTTATTTAAGGTTGGTTATTAACCACAATGATGAACAAGCTTTAAAAAGAATTATTAATTACCCAGCTCGAGGAATAGGTAAAACATCAATGGATAGGGTTATTATAAAATCTTCACAAACCGATCAAAGTTTATGGGAAGTTATTTCTAAGGCTAATCAATATCCAGAATTGAAAACAAGTATACCTAAGTTTAGGAATTTTGTAAATATGATTGAAAGCTTCTCAATCCAGCAAAAAACTCAAAATGCCTATGATATTGCAATGCAAATTGCACGAGCCACCTTATTTCTTAAAACTTTGAATGAAGACAAAACAATTGAGGGAATTAGCCGATATGAAAATGTTGTAGAATTAATAAACGGGATTAAAGAGTTTGTTGAAGATGACACGAATGAAAATGAAAAAGATTTAGGAAGTTACTTACAAGACATTGCCTTGTTAACGGATAGCGACAAGGAAGACACAGACAACGATAAAGTATCTTTAATGACCATACATCAATCCAAGGGTTTAGAGTATAAAAGTGTCTATGTTTCTGGCCTAGAGGAAAATCTATTCCCATCTCAAATGTCATTAGGAAGTAGATCTGAGTTAGAAGAAGAAAGGCGACTTTTCTATGTTGCTATAACAAGAGCCGAAGAACACTTATCACTATCTTTTGCTACTTCAAGGTTTAGGTTTGGCACTTTATTGCCTTCTGAGCCCAGTAGGTTTATTGACGAAATAGATAGTAAATACCTTCAGTTAGATAGGAAAATGATTAAATCAACACCAAGTGATAATTCTCCAAAATTCCAAAGAAAAAACATCGATAAAAAATCCTCTAATTTAAAACAGACCATTGCAAAACAGTCTAGGCCTAAGATTGTCAGACCTCCTGCCACAAGTAATTTTATAGCTCAAGACATGTCTGACATAAAAGAAGGAATGAGAGTTGAGCACCAACGTTTTGGATCTGGTGAAGTAATAAAACTAGAAGGAAATAGTGAACCAGAAAAAGCGACTATTAGATTTGATGAATTTGGAGAAAAAACTTTGGTTTTAAAGTTTGCAAAACTTCGTAAAGCATAAAAAACAGCTTACAACTCCATGTAAAAATATTGGTTTTGGTTAATTCTCTATATTTGTAAGAGAAACTCGACTATTTTATGATTCACCAATTAAAACACATTGCTCAGAAGAATTTTCCTCTTTGGGTGATTTTAGGGGTAGATATTCTCCTAGCTACATTTTCATTTTCTCTCGCCTGTATTATTATTGGAACCATCAACGATGAGGCAGTTACAGCTCGTAACTTTTTACTTGCACTTGCCATTGTATTGATTTTAAGATTTATAGGTTTTGTAATTACAAAATCTCATATGGGAATAATAAAGTATACTAGTTCAAAAGATGCAATTAGACTTGTAACTGCAGTTATTATAAGCACTTCAGGAATTATTTCAATTGAAGGAATTTATTACTACTGGTCAAGTGAGCATCTTCTAACTCCAGCAGTATTGGTTATGGATGCTTTAATTCTAATTTTTGCATTATCCTCATTTAGACTAGGTTTTAAAATGCTTTACCGTCGCTCCATTCCTGTAAAGAGAGATAACAGAATGGAATTAATTGTTTATGGTGCTGGGGAAGCAGGAGTTGTTGTTAAAAAATCACTAGATAGTGACCTTAAATCCAGAAGAAAAGTTATTGCTTTTATTGATGATAATCCAAAACTACAAGGAAAAAGAGTTGAAGGTGTAAAAATATATTCACCTGAAGAAGGATATTCTGCATTAATTGAAGGAAACGAAGAGGTAGAAGTTCTCTTAGCAATACAAAACATCTCACACTCAGATAAAAAAAGAATTATAGAAGAGTTTCTTGAGAAAAAAGTAGTTTTAAAAATCATTCCTCCAATAGACTCATGGTTTGAAGGAGAGTTCAACCCGAAGACAATAAAAACTGTAAATATTGAAGATTTGCTTGAGAGAGACCCTATTGTTCTTAACAAGAACAAAATTAGCAGCGAGTTGGGTAACCAAGTAATTCTAGTAACTGGAGCTGCGGGTTCTATTGGAAGTGAAATTGCGAGGCAATGTTTAGCTTTTGAACCGAAGTTATTGGTGCTCATAGATCAAGGAGAGTCTCCTCTTTACGAAATTGAAAACGAACTAAAGGGCAATAAAAATGTCGAATTTATAATTGCCGACGTGAGCAACCCTTGTCGTATGAAAAAGATATTCTCTTATTTCAAACCTTCATATGTATTTCATGCTGCTGCATATAAGCACGTTCCTTTGATGGAGAACAATCCTTATGAAGCAATAAACACAAATGTTTTTGGAACGCAAATCGTTGCTAATCTCGCTGTAGAATATAACGCTGATAAATTTGTATTTGTAAGTACGGATAAAGCTGTAAACCCTACCAATATAATGGGTGCTTCAAAAAGAATTGCAGAAATCTATGTACAGTCTCTAAACGCAAAACTGCAGTTAGAAAGTGACAACCACACCAAATTCGTAACTACGAGATTTGGTAATGTACTCGGAAGTAACGGCAGTGTTATCCCTTTATTTAAAAAACAAATAGAACAAGGGGGTCCTGTTACCGTAACTCACCCAGAAATCACACGATTTTTTATGACAATCCATGAAGCTTGCCAACTTGTGCTCGAAGCAGGTGTAATGGGGCACGGAGGTGAAATTTATATTTTCGACATGGGTGAATCCGTCAAAATTGTTGATCTAGCCAAAAAAATGATTAATCTAAGTGGTTATGTTGAAGGAAAAGACATTAAGATTAAATTTTGTGGATTACGACCTGGTGAAAAGCTCAAAGAAGAGCTTCTTAACAATCGTGAAAACACAATAGGCACTCATAACCCTAAGATTATGGTTGCACACGTTCAAGAGTACAACTACTTAGAAGTAAATAAAATCATCTCAGAATTATTCAAAGAGAAAGACAACCTTAGGAATAGGTCCTTAGTCAGAACTATGAAAAAAATAGTTCCAGAATACATAAGTAATAATTCTATTTATGAAGAATTAGATAAGAAACTGCTGAACACCAAGTGAACAAAACCTGTTACTTGTATTCAACCGATTTCCAAGTTGTAGTTTTCTGTATTTGACTTAGTCTAGTTCCTAACTTAGATACATTTTCCGGTGCTATATTGCTTTCGTATCTCACAACTGTAGTATCTCCATCAATTGCAGAATAGGAAAGTATTGTTGACGGTAAGTCAGAATATCCTGTTAAGTATTCTTTCTGCAGACCATTCCAATTTACGTTAGAAGCAAGTTCTTTTAAATCTGTATACGATTTACGTGATAAGTCCCCCTCAAAGTTACCGTTTACATCCATAAACCTAACTGCATTAAACTTTAAAGAAGAGGAATCTAATAGTTCCATTTTAAAAATCGGACATTGTCCGAAGCAAGGTGTTTTCTCAATTGAAAGATATATTTGATCCTCCACTCTTATATCACACACTTTTTTCTTAGAACTACAGGCAAATAAAAGCACAAACGATATTGAGACGAAGAACGCCTTCATTATCTTAAATCTATTTCGATAACCCCTGGTTTGTCTTTTGAGTTAAACTTAAAATAAGAATCACTGATTGGAACATTTGGACTAAATTTAGTAATAATATAGGTTGTTACAATTCCATTCTTGCTGTGTACAGACATTTCTTTAATTTTATTGGCAAGTTTGTCTATGCCCAATTTAACCTTGAAATATCCTTTATTTTTATCTGTTGGAGTTAATTCTACAACGTCCAAAGTTTTAGTTCCTTTTGATACTTGACCGACATACTTATGAATAAACCCTTTTTCATAAATGGTAAATATTTCTGACGGGTTAATGTCCATTGCTTTAGCATCAAACTTTGAGATTTGAACTTCGTTTGCATCTTTTAAATAAGTCCAAATAGTCTTTCCGTCGCAATAGATTTCTTGGCCAGACATATTTACTCTAAACTTTTTGCCTTTTTGAAAAAGCACTCCGCTTTGCTTAACGCTAGTATTAGTCTGCTTGTTTTTAATACTTATAGCAAACGATGCTTGAATAGATTTATATGTTTTATAAGTTTTACTTAATTTATTTAAAATCTGATTGCTTTTATTGTCTTGAGATTCAGAAACGGATAGAAACGGATTTACAATAAGTAGACTTAAAATGCTAAATAGTACAAGTGATTTTTTCATTCAATTAATATTCTAGTGTAAGGTATTCAAGAACTGTTCCAATGTATATTCATCTGGTATTAGAACTGCTCTTGCCTTACTCCCTTCAAAAGGGCCCACAATATTAGCAGCTTCTAATTGATCTATCAAACGACCTGCTCTATTATATCCAACTTTTAGTCGTCTTTGTATTAAACTTGTACTACCTTGTTGATGTTGAACTACAATTCTTGCTGCATCTTCAAATAGTTTATCTCTTTCTAAAGGATCAAACTCTTTGTTTTCACCTTCTGCTTCTTCTCTAACTTCGGGTAAAATAAATGCATCTGGATAGCCCCGTTGCCCGCCAATAAAAGATGTAATTGTGTCTACTTCTGGTGTATCTACGAATGGACATTGTAGCCTCACAATTTCACTACCTGTGGAATAGAGCATATCTCCTTTGCCAATAAGCTGATCAGCTCCGTTTCCATCTAAAATAGTCCTTGAATCTATTTTACTTGAAACTCTAAATGCTGCTCTAGCAGGGAAATTCGCTTTAATTGTTCCAGTAATTATGTTTACCGATGGACGTTGAGTAGCCAAAATTAAATGTATACCAATAGCTCTTGCTAATTGTGCTAGTCTACCTACAGGATGCTCTACTTCCTTACCAGCTGTCATAATTAAGTCCGCTACTTCATCAACAACTACAACAATATAGGGCAAAAACTTATGTCCTTCTTGTGGATTTAATTTTCTACCAATAAATTTAGCATTGTACTCTTTTATGTTCCTTACTAATGCAGATTGCAATAATTTGTAACGCTCGTCCATTTCCACACAAAGCGAATTTAAGGTACTAACTACCTGCTTATTATCTGTAATTATAGCATCGGCGGCTCCAGGTAACTTTGCTAAATAGTGTCTTTCTATTGTTTGAAATAGTGTTAGCTCAACCTTTTTAGGATCCACCATAACAAATTTTAACTCTGCTGGATGTTTTTTATAAAGAAGTGAAACAATTATGGCGTTTAACCCAACAGACTTACCCTGCCCTGTAGCTCCAGCCATTAACAAGTGAGGCATTTTGGCTAAATCTGCGACAAACACTTCATTAGAAATGGTTTTACCTAAACAAACAGGCAATGCAAATTTAGAATCTTGATATGCTTTGCTTTTAATCACTGAGTGCATACTTACAATTTCTGGCTTTTTATTAGGTACTTCAATACCTATTGTTCCCTTACCAGGTATTGGAGCTATAATTCTAATACCTAAGGCAGCTAAACTTAGAGCAATATCATCTTCTAAATTTTTAATTTTAGAAATTCTAACTCCTTTATCAGGTACAATTTCAAAAAGTGTAACTGTAGGGCCTATTGTTGCTTTTATTTGAGAAATCCCAATCTTATAATTGTTCAAAGTTTGAACAATCATATCCTTGCTTTTTTCTAAATCTTCTTTAGAAACTGCTGTTTTTACTTCTTCTCCGTAAGTTTTTAGAAAATCTAACTTAGGAAACTTATAATCCCTTAAATCTAGTCTTGGATCAAATGGCTCATCAACCCCATAATGTTCTTGCTTAATATCCTTTGATTGAACACTCTCGGCTTCCTTAACCTCTTCAATTTCTAATTCTAAACCTTCTGAAGACTCAGAAGACTCCTCTTTTGCTGGCAGAACTGGATTTACATCAAGACTGATGGCTTCTTTTGTAGTGAGCAAAGTTGGACCTTCATCAACTACATTTGATTCTAACTGTATATTGTCTTTTTCAAATAGCGATTCCTCTGAACCAAAAGCTGGCTTTATAATGTCATTCTCACTGTCACTAACTCCACTTTGTTTATCTTTCCTAAGCTTAAGAACTTTTTTCTTTTTAATACTCTCTAAAACATCGATGCTAAAAGCAACATACAAAAAGAAAACAGTAATCAGGCTTAAAACTAAGACTATTCCGACTTTTCCAATTAAAGATTTTGAAAAAATATAAACTCCATAACCTAACAATCCACTTAATAATGGATAGCTTGAACTAAACATTAAAGCACATACTAAGGATACCCAAATAGCGATAACCAAAAGCTTGCTAACTGTTTTAGGTCTAATAGCAAACTTATTATTGAAGTATAGATTAAACCCTAAAATAAATAGAATAGGATATAAAAAAAAAGAACCTAGGCCAAAGCCATTATAAATAAACATGTGAGCAAAAAAAGCTCCCAATTTACCCATAAAGTTTTCTGGAGTATTCTCTTTAAAATCAAAAATAAATTCTCTTACTCCGCTGTTTAGAATGCTTTGATCCGCTCTCCAAGAGAAAATATATCCTAAAGATGATAATATTACAAAAACAGAAAACAACAATAATACCCCTCCAAGTAACTTATTTCTTAAGGTATTATCAGAGTCTGACTTCTTTTTTGTTTTCTTCTTTTTGACTGGTTTCTTCTTAAAAATTGCCATTAATTATAACGTTCGAAAATAAAAGGACAAAGAGTTAAGATTTGCATACACTTTTAAACAATAAAATAAAGTGTACTATATAAACTATATCAATCTACTAGCTCTCTCAAGTCTTTACCCTTTTGGTTTAAAAACCTCCCTCTAAAACTGTACTTTTAGGGTCAGAAATAAGTTGAAATAGACAGAATATCTGCAGTTACAATAATTATGAGATAGTAATGAGCTATAGTCCTTTATAATATGTTCTCTAAACATCTTTGTAAGTGGCACCTTAACAAACGCCTTAGTATTCTACACCTAAACAAACTTAATTTGGATACACTAAGAAGAATGAAATCTTTTAGAATTAGATGGTTACTATATTAAAAAAATTAGCCTTATCATTCGGAATACTATTGCAAACTTTGGAGCTAAACAACTTTAAAACAACAGAATACGCATATATTAGAATTTAGATTATCAAAAAAGGCACAACAGAAAAACCTGTTGTGCCCTAAAAATTCTATTAACTATTATTAAAGGAATTTAAATCCTCTTCCTAAAAACTTTGCTGTATGACCCAACTCTTCTTCAATTCTTAATAGTTGATTGTATTTAGCCATTCTATCGCTTCTACTTGCAGAACCCGTTTTAATTAAACCACTGTTCATCGCAACGGCTAAATCAGCAATAGTAGCATCTTCGGTTTCTCCACTTCGATGAGAAATTATGTTTGTGTAGCCGTTTTCTGTAGCCAAGTTAATCGCATTTATTGTTTCAGTAAGTGTTCCAATTTGATTTACTTTAACCAATATACTATTTGCTATACCTTCATCAATACCTCTTTGCAATCTTTTCACGTTGGTTACAAACAAATCGTCTCCAACCAATTGCACCTTTCCTCCTACCTTATTGGTTAAATCTTTCCATCCTGCCCAATCGTCTTCATCTAAACCATCTTCAATAGATAAAATAGGATATTTATCACACCATTTTTTCCAATAATCGGCCATTTCCTCACTGTTTAATTCTCTGCCATCAGACTTACTAAAGGTATATAATCCAGTTTCTTTGTTATAAAATTCTGAAGTTGCAGCATCTAAAGCGATATAGATATCTTCACCAGGCTTAAATCCTGCTTTTTCTATGGCCAGCAATACTGTTTCTATAGCTTCTTCATTGCTCTTTATATTTGGAGCAAATCCACCTTCATCTCCAACATTTGTGCTATACCCTTTGCTTTTTAAAACACTTTTTAGGTGATGAAAAGTTTCCACTCCCATTCTTAATGATTCACTAAAAGTATCTGCCCCAACAGGCATAATCATAAACTCCTGAAAATCAATAGAATTATCTGCGTGACTACCCCCATTGATAATATTCATCATTGGAATAGGCAGTGTACAAGCATTTACACCACCTAAATATCTGTATAATGGTTGTCCACTTTCTTCTGCTGCTGCTTGTGATGCGGCTAAACTTACAGCTAACATTGCGTTGGCTCCAAGTTTGCTCTTGTTTTCAGTCCCATCCATCATCAACATTTTATTGTCAATATGCACTTGCTCAAAAACATCTTCACCAACAATTTCTTCTGCAATAATGGTGTTTACATTACTTACAGCCTTGATTACACTTTTTCCTAGATAAGTTGATTTATCTCCATCCCGTAATTCAACAGCTTCGTGAACTCCTGTGCTTGCTCCACTCGGAACCGCTGCCCTGCCGAATGCTCCATCTTCTGTAAAAACATCAACTTCTACCGTTGGGTTTCCTCTACTGTCTAAAATCTGTCTTGCATGTATATGGCTAATTTCACTCATAACTTTTTTAATAAATATTCTTTTGTTTTATTTTTTCATCATAGACACAAAGTCGTCAAATAAATAACGACTATCGTGCGGTCCTGGACTTGCTTCTGGATGGTATTGCACTGCAAATGCATCCTTACCTTTAACTCTAATACCCTCAACCGTATTATCGTTTAAGTTTAAGTGAGTTATTTCAGCATTGCCAGCTGAATTACTATCTGGATCAATTGCAAATCCGTGATTTTGAGACGTAATTTCAGATTTTCCAGTTAATAGATTTTTGACTGGATGATTTTGTCCTCTGTGACCGTGATGCATTTTGAATGTTTTCATACCAACAGCTTGTGCCAATATTTGACTACCCAAACATATCCCAAACATTTTTTCATCTCCAGCGATAATATCTTGCAATGTTTTTACAGCGTATGGCATAGCAGCAGGATCTCCAGGGCCATTGCTAATCATAAATCCATCTGGGTTCCAAGTTTTCATTTCCGCATAACTTGTATCTCCAGGATAAACTTTAACGTGGCATCCTCTTTCCGTTAAGCACTTAGCTATGTTATCTTTAGAACCCAAATCTAACAAGGCAACTTTAATATTACCATCTGGGTTTTCTTCGTAACTTTTAGTATGCCACACTTTACTACTCAACTCCATACCTTCCATACTAGGCACTTCTTTGGCCATTGAAGTCAGTTTCTCAACATCCAAAACTTCAGAGCTAATTACGCAATTCATTGCACCTTTATCTCTAATGTGCCTTACTATTTGTCTTGTATCTACATCACTTATACCAGTAAGACCATTATCTATTAAATAGTCGTTAAGGCTACTGTCTGCCATATTTCTAGAAAATGTTGGTGAGTACTTTTTACAAACAAGTCCAGATATTTTAATAGAATCTGATTCTGAGTCTAAATTTGAAGCACCATAGTTACCGATATGATCGGTAGTCATAACTAATATTTGGCCAAAATAGGATGGGTCGGTAAAAACTTCTTGGTACCCGGTCATTCCTGTATTAAAGGCTATTTCACCGGTAGTTGTACCAATTTTACCTATTGCATTCCCTTTAAAAACAGTACCATCTTGAAGTATTAAATAAGCTTTTTGAGTATTAATTACTGACACGTTATCTTAGGTTTTGGCAAAAGTAACTTTCTTACGAATTAATCTTAATCAAGAGGATGTGAAAATTTATCAAAAGGTAATCAACGTTTTTGAAATTTTGGCAATATCTATGAGAAGAAGTTTTTATTACTTGTTTCAAGCAGTATCTGAGGATTTTTACAAAATCCAATGATTAATTGACACCCAAATTTAAAAGATGAAAGCTAATCAATCCAAGCTTTCAGTCTTTTGTTTTCGGCATCTTCAATTTCTAATTCAAAATCCATTACAGGACTTTTTTGATATTCTAAATCTGTCGAAAATATTTTACCATCTCTACAATAAACAATGTTTACCTTGTGGTTAACAGAAAAATGCTTATCGTGATTCTCAACATTGTCTTTTAACCTCCAATCGTTTAATCCAATAATCTCATCATTAACGCTTAATCCCGCATCTATTGCAGGGCTATTAGCAGCAATGCTAGTTATTGTTACTTTGCCTCCTCCTACTTTAGATTTAACACCGCTCCAGGCCCTACACGCTTCACTATTTTTGTCTTTTACATTAATTCCATATTTGCTAAAAATGTCGTAATAGTTTAGTGCTTTTGTAGAGTAAATAACATCCTCAAAAAATGCATTTAAATCTCTGTCCGCTACTTTATTACATACTTCTACAAATTGCTGATGTGTAAATCCTTTATTGCCAGCCTTATAATAATCGGTATATAACATACGCATTACATCATCTAGCGATTTTGAATCTGTTTGCCTTATTTCTAAATCCAATAACAAGGCAGCAATCATACCTTTATTGTAATAGCTAATTTCTGTATTATAAGACTCTTCTTTTGGCATATAACTTTTAACCCAAGCAAGCTTGCTGCTTTCCGCTAAATTCATTACGTTTTTACCAGGTGTATTTTCAAACCTATTAATCTGTTTAGCAATAATTTTAAGGTATTCTTCTGTGTTATAGTACCCTAGTCTATACAATGTCATATCATCATAATACGATGTTATTCCCTCTGCAATCCATAGCATTTCTGTGTAGTTTTCTTTATCATAATCAAACGGCCCTAACTCTGCTGGTCTTATACGTTTAACATTCCATAAATGAAAATACTCATGAGCTATCAATCCTAGAAAACTCTTATACTTTTTATCGTTAGTATACGCCCATCTATTAATCATACTACACTGGCTATTAAGATGTTCTAGTCCTCCTCCCCCGCTTTCAACATTATAAACAAAATGCAAATATTGAGAAGATGGATGATCTCCCATTAGCTTGACTTGCTGGTCACTTATTTTTTTAAAATCCTCTGTAACAATATCTAAATTATAATTACCTTCTCCTATCATTACTATTTTATGAGGCACATTTCCACTAGAGTATTTAGCGACATCAAAGTTTCCAATAGCGATTGGTGAATCTGCCAACAAATCATAGTTAGCACATCTAAAAACAAATCCTTGTGCTTTGATTTGAGGTAGAGCTACTTCTACATTTTTCCAACCATTGTTAGGTTTAATTGATAAAACAATTTCATCATTCATATAGCCCTCTATATATCCAAAGGCCGAAACTCCGTGCAGGTATGCATATTTAGCATCTGCATAACTCTGCCTTACACTTACTGTAAAGCAATATACATCATAACTTATCGCAACATTCTTTACACCCTTGTTATGAATTCTCCAAGTATTTTTATTAACCCTTTCTATTTTACAACCATTTGCCTTAACATTTTCAAAAGCATTACTAAACTCTCTAACCTTATAAGATCCTGGTGTCCAAACGGGTACTTTAAAGTCAATAAACTGCTCCCCTTTAGTTTCTAAATTTAAGTCTACCGTTACATAATGAGATTTTACTTTATCGAAACTTACTGAATAGTTTATTGCCATTGGTTTTAAATAAAAAAGAAGTATTAAAGAAAGCGAGAATAGCGTTTTAAGCATTCAACAAAAATGCTTCTTTTTTCGAAAACATATTAAAGGCAATAATGCTTTACTATGCACTGAGTTTAATATTAGACTAAAACTACTATTCTGAGACTGAATAAAGCTGCTTTTATTAATGTTTTAAGTGCTGTTTTATCTGCATTAGGAATAGATTAATCTTTTAATTCTTGCTGATTTAATAATTTATCCACTACTTTGATACAACACCAATGGCAAACCAAGACCAAAGAGTAAACCAATTACTTGATAGAACTAACTCACTAATTGCGAAACAAAATGAATCTTCCAGAGAAATAAAAGCGATTAGAAACGAGTTAAGAAGTTTAAAAAAAATGAGCCTAAAATAGTCGCAGCAGAAACACCTATAAGCCCCTCTCAAAGCAAAAAAGCAACTATTTCTAATGAAGATAAATCAAGCTATGATTAAACTAAAACATATTCAAAGCTTAGGACAAAAAACAACAAAATCATAAATAGGCAATGATTTAGAGAAATTTATTGGCGAAAATCTTCTTAAGCATAATAGTAACCATATTAGGAGTTTCTATTGGTGTAAAATACAGCATAGACCACAACTTATTAAGCCCATTAACTAGAATTATAGTCGGTTACATAGTTAGCCTTGGACTTTTAGGTTTTGGAATTAAACTTAAGGCAAAGTATAATAGCTATAGTGCTGTTTTGGCAGGTGGTGCAATTGCAAGTTGTTTTAATTTGGGTTGCAAGTAGTGAATTATTGCATTGGTTGGATCTTGGAAAATCTGCTAAAACCTATAAACTAGGACTTAGCATTTTATGGGGAATTAGCTCCTTGTCAATAGTATCCATAGGTATTTGGAAGAGAAGGAAACATCTTAGACTAGTGGGCATAGTTCTATTTGGAATTACATTGGTAAAGCTGTTTTTCTACGACCTAACTCATCTAAATACAATTTCTAAAACTATTGTTTTTGTAAGTTTAGGAGTGCTTCTTTTGATTATCTCATTCCTCTACAACAAGTATAAAAATCTTATAACTGATGAAAATTAGATTCGTAATACTTTTTGTTGTGGACAATACAAGGACTATACAACCGCAAGAAAAATTGAAGGGGTATTAGATTTATGGCACAAGATTGACCTGCCTAAAGATCTCAGCATATCGTATCCACCTTTACGAAATAATTATAGAATTATTGGTATTAACCACAACGACACTTTTGAAATTCCTTTCTTAACGGGCAGCACAAAAAAGCTAAAAAACAAAGTACAAGTTCCTCTCGAAATCATAAACAGATCTAAGGAAGGGAACAAGCACTACTTTACACTATTCTTAATAGGCACCGAAGCAATAAATCAAATAGAACTCAATTGAGCAGATTTAAATTTCCAATACTTTATAACGGTGGAAGGAGCACAAAACTTAGGCAATTGTAAATCATTAAAGAAAATCACTACATTATAGGTATAAATAACAAGTTTACAGATTACGAGTATACTACGGTTCCAATAACAAAATCAAAGTACAAGTATTATCGATTAGCAATTGAATCCAAAAAGAAACCCAACTTAAAGGCCGTTACTATATCAGACATAATAAAAACCCCTGCTACTTTTCATAATTATGAAATAAAAGATATTACCCAATCAAACAACAAAAATAACAACACCATTATAGATTTCACATTTAATGAAATTTCTCACTTAGGGAACATATCTCTTAACGTAAAAGATTCTGTAGATTTCTATCAAAACTTTAGTATAAGCTCACTTAAACAGTGTAAAAACTGATAAAGGCTATCATTTCAGGTATAATGTACTTTATTCCGGTATTCTTTCTTCTTTTGAGGAAAACACATTTAACTTCGGTAGAATAACAACTAAAAACATCCGAATTACTATACGCAATCAGGATAAAGAGCCCTTGAGTCTAAATAACTTTGAAGCAATCGGTTACCCTGATTACTTCACAGAAAGATTTCAAAAGAAAGGGGAATATTTTCTTATTTATGGAAGTGAAAAGGCGGCTAGACTTAAATATGACTTAAAATATATAAGCAGAATCCCTAAAGACTTTAAGTCAATTAACTTACAAAGCGAACAGCAATGGAAGAGGGTTAAATCAAAGACAGAAAGTACATTTTGGCAAAACAAGATTTTACTGTGGTCCATAATTCTTACTACTGTAGGTATATTAAGCTGGTTCTCTTTAAAAATGATTAAGGAGAATAGCCTTAGGAAATAATTGTCATTATGTCAAATTAAAGTGCTCTGATTTTCCAGAAAGAACTTGGGAGAGGCAATTTGTTTAAATAAAAGCGTTACTTTTGCAGCCATTTTTTCGTAAAGGAGGACATGACACTTTGACAAACATTACAAACGAAAATCAAGAGGAAATCTTGAATGAATCAACTGAAGCCAAGGATGCTACAGTAAATGATTCAACAGAAGCAAATGCTGAAAAAGCAGATGCTACAGCTGAAAACGCTGAAGCTACTGAAGAAGTAGAAACACCACAATCAGAAACACCAATACACAACCCAGACGATTTCGATTGGAGCATGGACAAAGCAGGTTTTGGAACGTACAACGAATCCCAAAATGATGATTTGAAAGCTATGTATACTGATACCATTAAGCAAGTGGACGAAAAAACTCTTGTTAAAGGTAAAGTAGTGAGTATAAACAATGACGATGTAATTATCGACATAGGGTTTAAATCTGATGGGTTAGTATCGAAAACTGAATTTAGAGACGATTCAGACCTAGCAGTAGGAGACGAAGTAGAAGTTTATGTTGATGAAACAGAAAACGCACTTGGTCAACTTATTCTTTCTCGTAAAAAAGCAATTCAAGAAGGGGCTTGGGAAAGAATTATTTCTATTAAAGAAAACAATGAGATTATTAAAGGTTACATCCAAGCTAGAACCAAAGGAGGTTTAGTTGTAGATGTTTTAGGAATGGATGCATTCTTACCAGGATCTCAAATTGACGTTAAACCAGTTAGAGATTACGATCAATACGTAGGTAAAACTATGGAGTTTAAGGTTGTAAAAATCAATGAGGTTTATAAAAACGTTGTAATTTCTCATAAGGCTCTTATTGAAGACGACATTGAGGCTCAAAAGGCTGAAATGATTTCTAAGATGGAAGTAGGACAAGTACTTGAAGGTACCGTTAAAAACATGACTTCTTTTGGAGTATTTGTTGACCTTGGAGGTTTAGACGGTCTTCTTCACATTACAGATATCTCTTGGGGTAGAATAAACCACCCAGAAGATGTTCTTGAATTAGATCAAAAAATACAAGTCGCGGTTCTTGAGTTTGATAACGACAAAAAACGTATTTCATTAGGTATGAAGCAACTTACTGCTCACCCTTGGGAGAGTATGAAAGAGCTTAAATCTGGCGAAAAAGTTAAAGGTAAAGTGGTAACAGTTGCTGACTATGGTTCATTTGTAGAAATCGAACCAGGCGTTGAAGGACTGATTCACGTATCTGAAATGTCTTGGTCTCAACACCTTAGAAACCCATCTGACTTTATGAAAGTTGGTGATGAGGTAGAGGCAGTTGTACTTGATTTAGATAAAGAAGAACATAAATTATCTCTAGGTCTTAAGCAATTATCAGCTGATCCTTGGGAAAAAATTGAACAAAAATACCCTGTTGACTCCAAGCACACAGGTATTGTACGTAACTTAACTAACTATGGTTTATTTATTGAGCTAGAAGAAGGAGTTGACGGACTTGTTCACGTTTCTGATTTATCTTGGTCTAAGAAAATTAAGCACCCAGCTGAATTCACTAAAAAAGGTGAAGATCTTGAGGTTGTAGTATTAGAAATAGACAGAGACAACAGAAGATTAAGTTTAGGACACAAACAAATTGATGAGAACCCTTGGGATACATTTGAAAGTATCTTTACCTTAGGTTCTGAGCATGAAGGTGTTGTAACTGAAATTAATGACAGAGGTGTAATATTAACTCTTCCTTATGGTGTTGAAGGATTTGCTCCAAAGAAACACATTAAGAAAGAAGATAAAACTGACGTTAAAGCTGATGAATCTGTTACTGTTAGAGTAATCGAGTTTAATAAAGATGCTAAGAGAATATTAGTTTCTCATACTGATATCTGGAAAGAAGCAGAAAGAGCTCAAAACGCTGGTAAAGATGCAGCTAACAAAAGACGTGCAAGTAACACTTCAAAATATGTTAACAAGCTTAATAAATCTTCAGAGCGCAGTACGCTTGGGGACTTAGATATACTTGCAAGCCTAAAAGCCAAAATGGAGTCAGCTCCAAAGGCAGAGCCTAAAGCTAAACCAAAAAAAGAAGTTAAGAAAAAAGCTCCTAAGGCAGGAAAACCTGAAGAGCCTAAATCAGATTTAGCTTCTATGACTGTTGCTCAATTAAAGGCTTTGGCTAAAGAAAAAGGTATTACAGGATATACTTCTTTAAAGAAAGCAGAATTAGTTGAAGTTTTAAGTAAATAAGTAATCAATTATTCTATAAAAAATCCTGGCCTTTGGGCCGGGATTTTTTTTGCTTGCTTGTTTTTAGTTATTCAATGTGGTTTTGCAATAAAATTACAGATATTTGAACCCCAATGAATTATTGGCTAATTAAATCCGAACCTTTTAAATATAGTTGGCAGCAAATGTTAGATGATGGCACAACTTATTGGGATGGAGTAAGAAGTTATGCCGCTCGAATTTTCCTTAGGGAGATGAAAATAGGTGACTTGTGTTTATTCTACCACAGTAATGAGGGTAAAGAAATTGTTGGAATCACTGAAGTAGTTAAAGAACAATACCAGGACCCTACAACAGATGATGACCGATGGGTTGCTGTGGATGTTAAAGCCATTAAATCATTAAATAGAAACATTACCTTAGCAGAACTAAAAGCAGATGACATGCTTAAAGAGATGCGATTTGTTAGACAAAGTAGGCTTTCTGTTGCACCCGTATCATCAGATGAGTTCCATAAAATATTAGGATTAACAGAAACTACGTTATAAATGAAAAGGGTAATTTTAGAATTTGAACATGCGGACTTGATCCTTACCCGATTATGTCATCAACTTGTTGAACAGCATCAAGATTTTTCAAATTCTGCCTTAATTGCTCTTCAACCAAGGGGTACTATTTTAGGAGTAGCAATTAAAGAAAAGTTAAAAGAGCTTTTCAAAATAGATGCTACCTTAGGAGCATTAGATACCACTTTTCACAGAGATGACTTTCGACGAACTGATAGAACATTGATACCAAATTCAATGGAGATGAATTTTGAAATTGAAGGAAAAAAACTGGTCTTAATTGATGATGTGCTTTATACTGGAAGATCCATCAGAGCAGCTTTAGATACAATAAATGATTTCGGAAGGCCTGCTTCTATTGAATTAATGACGCTGATAAACAGAAAATATAGAAGAGAAGTCCCGATTCAGCCAGATTATGTCGGTGGGCATATTGATTCTAGAACTGACGATTACGTAAAAGTTGAGTGGGAAGGGAATAATTGTAAAGTATGGATAATAAAAGATACAGATAAATAATGTCAAGTCTTTCTACTAAACATCTACTTGGAATTAAAGACATAACCAGCTCAGATATCGAGCTTATATTTAAAACTGCAGATAATTTTAAGCAAGTTATTAATAGGCCTATAAAAAAAGTACCTACACTAAGAGATGTTACAATCGCAAATGTGTTTTTTGAAAACTCTACACGAACAAAAATATCTTTTGAGCTAGCTGAAAAAAGATTATCCGCAGAGGTAGTAAACTTTAGCAGTTCAAGCTCATCTGTAAAAAAAGGAGAAACTTTAATTGACACTGTAAACAACATTTTGGCAATGAAGGTGGATATGGTGGTTATGAGACATCCAGCACCTGGAGCTCATAAATTTCTTGCAAAACATATCAATGCGAACATTGTTAATGCTGGAGATGGTACACACGAGCATCCAACTCAAGCACTTTTAGATGCATATTCTCTTAGAGAACACTTTGGCTCGCTGAAAGGCAAAAACATTGTAATAGTAGGTGACATACTGCATTCAAGAGTGGCTCTAAGTAACATTTATTGCTTACAAAAACTTGGAGCAAATGTTAGAGTTTGCGGACCTCCTACCCTACTTCCTAAACATGTAGACACGCTCCAAGTAGAAGTTAGTTATAACTTAAAAGAGAGTCTAGAATGGTGTGATGCAGCTAACATGCTTCGCATACAACTTGAGAGGCAAGAAGACAAATACTTCCCAAGTCTGCGAGAATATTCTCAGCAATACGGAATAACTTTAGACATTTTAAACGGACTATCTAAAGAAATTGTTTTAATGCATCCAGGGCCAATAAATAGAGGTGTTGAAATTGATAGTGACGTTGCAGATTCAAACCAATCCATTATTCTTAATCAAGTGGAAAATGGGGTGGCTATTAGAATGGCTGTTTTATATTTACTAGCTGGTCAAAAAACTGATTAATGGAACGAACGGAAAGCAACGTTTTTATTCTTTACACTGGAGGAACTTTTGGGATGAAAAAAACTCAAAACGGCCTTGAACCCAGTAGTTGGGAGGAAATAATTGAGTACTTACCGGCAATAAAAGACCAAACCTATTTCAAACATTTTTCTAAAGTTAATTTCACCTTCAAGACTTTGAAGCCCGTTGTTGATTCATCAAATATGAATCCACAAACTTGGAATAAAATTGCTAAGATTATTGATGTTAATTATCATAACCACGATGGATTTATTATTATTCATGGTACTGATACATTGGCATATACAGCTTCAGCATTAAGCTTTATTTTTAGAAATTTAGCAAAGCCAATTGTTTTAACTGGTGCACAATTACCCATTTTTCACCCAAGGACAGACGGAATAATAAACCTAAGTAATGCAATCTACATTGCTGGCTATAAAAGTTTTAATATTGACTGCATTCCCGAAGTATCGATTTGCTTTAACGATGATTTGTTGCGAGGTACAAGGGCCGTAAAAAGTAGCACCAATGATTTTGAAGGATTTAGTTCTCCAAATTTCAATAATTTAGCGAGTCTTGAGCAAAAAATTAGTATTCACAATAACTATGTATGGAAAGGAAATCCAGGTACAAAATTTGAGGTTGTACCAAAATTTAGTGCCAAGGTGGTAAACGTAACCGTGTTTCCAGGTTACAATATACAAGCTCTTTTAAACTTGGTTAACACAGATAAACTAGAAGGAATTGTTCTAAAAACATTTGGATCCGGAAATTTACCTAGTGATGAAAGCTGGAAAACTCTTATACGAAGTTGCGAAGAACACGAAGTTGTTATTCTTGCCACTACACAAAGCTTAAATGGCGGAATTACAATTGGTCAATATGCTTCTAGTAATCTATTGAAAAGTAAGGTAGTTGTAAATGGGTACGACATCACTTCTGAAGCCGCATTAACCAAACTAATGTGGGTAATTGGCAATTATCCTTATGGTAAAAGAGCAGAAATTTTAAGCAAAAATTTAAGAGGAGAATTAACACCGACTAAGTAACTGATTAACAGTACCTTACATTCATTTCATTGTTAGTTCATTGTGGATATTTACTCCAAGCCTTCATCCCAAAAAGAAGCATCTAAATATTACTTTCACGCTTTAAAACATATTAAAATAAATGAGCGAAGAAACCAAAAATTATGGAGCTGATAGTATCCAAGCCTTAGAAGGAATGGAGCACGTTAGAAAGCGTCCATCAATGTACATTGGAGATGTTGGGGTAAGAGGATTACATCATTTAGTTTACGAAGTAGTTGATAACTCAATAGACGAGGCTATGGCCGGTCATTGTGATAAGATAGATGTTTGGATAAACGAAGATAATTCCGTCTCAGTAAAAGATAATGGTAGAGGGATCCCCGTTGCATTGCACAAAAAAGAAGGTGTTTCTGCATTAGAGGTAGTAATGACGAAAATTGGTGCTGGAGGAAAATTTGACAAAGACTCCTATAAAGTTTCTGGTGGCCTGCATGGTGTTGGTGTGTCTTGTGTTAATGCTCTTTCAATACATCTTAAAGCTTCCGTTTATAGAGAAGGTAAAGAATGGGAACAAGAATATTCTCAGGGTAAAACAAAATACCCAGTAAGAGAAGTTGGTACTACTACAGAACAAGGTACCTTAGTAACTTTTTTACCTGATGCCGAAATATTTGGAGAAACTACGGAATATAATTATGACACTCTTTCCCTTCGTATGAGAGAGCTATCATTCCTAAATAAAGGAATTGAAATTAGCATAACCGATAAACGCAGAAAAGATGAGAATGGAGAATTTATTCACGAAGAGTTTAAGAGCACAAATGGACTAAGTGAATTTGTTAGGTATCTGGACGAAACCAGAACACCTTTAATGAGTGATGTTATTGCTATGGAAGGTGAAAAGAATGGCATCCCTGTTGAAGTTGCAATGATTTACAACACTTCTTATGCTGAAAATCTGTATTCTTATGTAAATAATATAAACACTCATGAGGGTGGAACTCACCTATCTGGATTTAGACGAGGACTAACACATACTCTAAAAAAATATGCAGAAGAATCAGGACTTTTATCAAAATTAAAATTTGATATTTCTGGTGATGATTTTAGAGAAGGTTTAACAGCTATTATTTCTGTAAAGGTTGCAGAGCCTCAATTTGAAGGTCAAACAAAAACAAAATTAGGGAATAGAGAGGTTTCTGCAGCGGTTAGCCAATGTGTTAACGAAATGCTATCTAACTTTTTGGAAGAAAACCCAAATGAGGCCAAGATAATTGTACAAAAAGTAATACTTGCAGCTCAAGCAAGACACGCGGCAGCTAAAGCAAGGGAAATGGTTCAGAGGAAAACACCAATGGGTGGAGCAGGTCTACCAGGTAAATTATCCGATTGTTCTGAAAAAGACCCTGCCATTTGTGAGCTATATTTAGTAGAGGGTGACTCTGCAGGCGGCACAGCCAAACAAGGTAGAGATAGAAATTATCAAGCTATACTGCCTTTAAGAGGCAAAATACTAAACGTTGAAAAGGCTCTTGAGCATAAAATTTATGACAACGAAGAGATCAAAAACATGTTTACCGCTTTGGGAGTATCAATTGGTACGGAAGAAGATGCAAGAGAATTAAACACAGCAAAACTGAGGTATCATAAAATTATTATTATGACGGATGCAGATGTTGATGGAAGCCACATCAGAACTTTAATTCTAACACTAGTATTTAGATACATGAAAAAACTAATTGAAGAAGGCTATCTTTATATTGCTACACCGCCATTGTACCAAGTTAAGAAAGGAAGTAAATCCTCTTATTGTTGGAGTGATGAAGAAAGAAACCAACTAGTAGCTAAATATGGAGGCGAGAACCCAGACAGCGTTAAAATACAGAGATATAAAGGTTTAGGGGAAATGAATGCTGAACAGCTTTGGGTGACAACCATGGATCCAGAAAGAAGAACCCTTAAGCAAGTAACTTTAGATAATGCAGCAGAAGCTGACAGAGTGTTCTCTATGTTAATGGGAGATGAAGTACCACCTCGTAGGGAGTTTATAGAAGCAAATGCCAAATACGCCAATATTGACGTCTAAATAGAAACATTACCCAAATAAAAAAAGGCCTTGATTGGCCTTTTTTTGTTTTAGATAAGTACTAAATATTTAATTATATTTCTAGATAGCTAATACTTCTGCAAGTTGAATTAAATTTTCGGAAACAGCTTTTTTACCTGTAATAGCCTGTTTAAAAGACGTATAGGTAATCGATTCAGAAACTATACCTACCGTCATAGAATGTTTACCTTCTAGTAAAGCTTTAACCGCTTCAGCCCCTAATCTAGATGCAAGAACTCGATCTCTGGCACTTGGACTGCCACCACGTTGAACGTGCCCAAGAATAGTACTCCTCACTTTTATATCAGGAAAAAGAGCAACTAGTTTTTTCTCCAAAACTAAAGCACCTCCCTGTTCGTCCCCTTCGGCAACTACTATAATAGAAAAAGATTTATTTCTACGTCCAGGTTTACTTAGCAAATCAATTACTCTATCCCAGTCATGAGTATCCTCCGGGATCAATGCACCTTCTGCTCCACCCGCTATAGCCACATCCAATGCTATAAAACCACTGTCTCTGCCCATCACTTCCACAATAAATACACGATTGTGAGAGTGAGCCGTGTCACGTATTCTATCAATAGAATCTAATGCCGTATTAATTGCAGTATCATATCCAATAGTAAAGTCAGTTCCATACAAATCATTATCTATAGTACCTGGTAATCCAATAATTGGGATACCATACTCATCATTAAATACCATTGCACCTGTATAAGAACCATTTCCACCAATACATACCATTGCGTCAATATTGTGCTTCTTTAGATTTTCGTGTGCAATAGCCCTGCCCTCTTTTGTCATAAACCGTTTGCTCCGAGCAGTTTTCAAAAAGGTACCCCCTCTTTGTATAATGTTCGCAACTGACTCTCGGTCTAATTCAATAATCTCATTTTCTATCATTCCCTCATAACCTCTCCTAATACCTTTAACTTTTAAACCGTGATATATTGCAGTTCTAACTACTGCCCTTATACAAGCATTCATTCCTGGGGCATCTCCTCCAGAAGTATAAACTCCTATCGTATCCATATTTTCTTCAAAATAAAAAAAGACCTGCTGAATAGCAGGTCTTTCGTAATATTATTATTTAACAACTTGTTACTTCTTGTATCTAAACTGCACGTAGTCGTTATTATCCGATGCTCCAGTATCTTTTACATCGGTAATTTCAACTAAAGCATAGGTTCCTGCATTTTTGATATTTACTATGTAAACATCTCCATCGGTAACTTCAACAACAGATTCTGCAGTTCCTAAAGCGTTCCACGCAGCCTCTAATTCTGAAGAGTTATTTACACTACTCCAATTGTATGATGTAGATTTTTTGAACATTGTACCATTTCTAGAAGTCCATCTAGCTGGCCATTCTTTGTTACCTATTTCTGTAGAACTTACTGAATCTTGAATATCTTTATATTTATTTGGTTCGCTTGAACTTAAATTCCCAACACCTAATTGATATGCTCCTTGTCTTGCTCCTGCAAAGTTCCAAACTCTAAACGGATCTCCATTATTGTCTTGGGTAAACTCTATAAGGGCAGAACCACCAGAACCTAAATTAGTAATAGTTATGGTCTTTGTAGTTGAATTACCATCTTTATCTGTTGCAGTAAAATTCCACGCTTCAGTACCTTTAGCGGCTCGTGTTGTTCCCTTAAAATCAACTCTCAAGTCATTGTCTCCTAATAATGTGTCGCATAAAGTACAATTTGGGTCAAGTACTTCTGGCTCTCCATCATAAGAAACAGTAATTTCTAATTTTTGAAGTTTTAAAGTATGAGAAATGTTAAGTCCAACTGTAAAATTTGAACCTCCTGCCAAACTTATGTCACTTGAAACATATTCGCTACCTCCAATGAACTCGATAGTAGGTTTTGGAGTAACTTCTTCAACATCTCCACAACTTGTAGCAATTATAGAACCTAGTCCTAGTATAGCCACAAATGACATTAATTTAATGTTTTTCATTTTAATCTTTCTTAGTGCAAAAATAATATCTATTTCCATTAAAGAAATAATTTGAGAGTCTTGTTACCTATTTCTTACACTGATTTAATTTCTATGCATCAAAACTGACCTTGAACTCTAATTAATCTCATCAAATTGAAAATAATTAAAATTTAACTTTATTGGCACAAGGTTTGTCATACATAGCTGTACTCAATCTTTTTAGTGATTTGGGTGACAATTTGACAATATGACATTTGACAACAGATTTAAACTTGGTGAGCATTTACTAGGTGAAGAGGATGGTACGGAAATAATTTCTATAGTAGCAGACAGTGATTTTGAAGATGACAATAAAAGCGACTACCCAGACAACCTGCCAATATTACCTTTAAGGAATACTGTACTTTTTCCAGGAGTGGTATTCCCAGTTACAGTAGGAAGAGATAAATCGATAAAACTTATTAATGATGCTTATAAAGCAGATAAAATAATTGGGGTAGTAACACAAAAAGATCAATCTATTGAAGACCCTAACCCAAACGACATTTATAAAACAGGTACATTAGCACACATTCTAAAACTGCTTAAAATGCCTGATGGTAACATTACTGTTATTATTCAAGGAAAAAGAAAATTTGAATTAACCAATATTACATCTGAAGAACCATATTTACGAGGTGATATTGAAAGCATAACCGTACCAAAGGCTCCAAAAACTAAAGAAACAAAAGCTACGTTAGATAGCATAAGAGATCTTGCTTCTAAAATTGTAGAGCTTTCTCCAACAATCCCATCAGAAGCTAATTTTGCTTTAAAAAATATAAACTCTCCTAACTTTCTTGTTAATTTTATTTCTTCTAACTTAAATGTATCCGTAGATGAAAAACAACAAATTTTAGAGCTTGATCATTTTAAGAAAAAAGCAAACAAGGTTCTTTCTCATTTAGATAAAGAACTTCAAATGCTGGAGCTCAAAAACAAGATTCAGAGCAAGGTTAAAGTTGATCTAGATCAACAGCAAAAAGAGTATTTTCTGCACCAACAAATTAGAGCAATTCAAGAAGAGTTAGGCCAAGATACTCCAGACAAAGAAGTTGAAAGTCTAAGAGCACGAGGAGTTAAAAAGAAATGGGATAGTAAGGTTGCCAAAGCTTTCAATAAAGAGCTTGATAGGTTAATGAGAATGAATCCAGCAACTCCAGACTATTCTGTAAGTTTAAACTATGCTGAAACCTTATTGGAATTACCTTGGAATGAATTTAGCAAAGATAATTTTGATCTTAAACGAGCTAGGAAAGTTTTGGATGCAGACCATTTTGGTTTGGAAAAAGTAAAGGAACGAATTCTGGAATATTTGGCAGTTCTAAAACTAAAAGGCGACATGAAAAGTCCAATTCTTTGCCTTTATGGCCCTCCAGGTGTTGGTAAAACTTCACTTGGTAAATCAGTGGCTAGAGCTATGGGAAGAGAGTATGTGAGGATGAGTCTAGGTGGCTTACACGATGAAAGTGAATTGAGGGGACATAGAAAAACATACATTGGAGCTATGCCAGGGCGAATAATACAGAGTCTAAAAAAAGCAGGTAAAAGTAATCCGATATTTGTACTTGATGAAATAGATAAGATTGGAAATGATTTTAGAGGTGACCCCTCTTCTGCTTTGTTGGAAATACTTGATCCCGAACAGAACAATGCATTCCACGACAATTATGTAGAGTTAGATTATGATTTAAGTAATGTACTGTTTATAGCAACTGCAAACAGATTAGACACCATCCAACCTGCATTAAGGGATAGGATGGAAATAATTGATATTACAGGATATACCGTAGAAGAGAAAATTGGTATTGCTAAAAAACATCTTCTTCCAAAGCAAAAAAAGGAACACGGCTTAAAATCAAGAGATTTAAAAATGGCAGATAGAACTCTTGAAAAAGTTATTGATGAGTACACACGCGAAAGTGGTGTAAGAGCCTTAGATAAGCGATTAGCCAAAATCTGCAGATTTCAGGCAAAAGAAATTGTGTTTGAAAATAATCCTAAACCAACCATTACAGCGGCCCAAATAGAAGAAATACTTGGGAACGAAAAAATGGAAAAGGACCTTTATGAAAATAATGACGTTGCAGGTGTTGTAACAGGTTTAGCTTGGACAAGTGTTGGCGGAGACATTTTGTTTGTAGAAAGTACATTAACCATAGGGAAAGGAAAAATGACGCTTACCGGCCAACTTGGTGATGTAATGAAAGAAAGTGCCATTACAGCGAGTACTTGGCTAAAAGCAAATGCTGAAAGACACGACATCAATCCTCTTATTTTTGATCAATATGATTTGCACATTCATTTTCCTGCCGGAGCAGTCCCTAAAGATGGTCCAAGTGCAGGTATCACCATACTTACATCATTAGCTTCTCTAGTAACACAAAAGAAAGTTAAAAGTAATTTGGCTATGACCGGAGAAATTACTTTAAGGGGTAAAGTTTTACCCGTAGGAGGAATAAAAGAGAAAATATTAGCTGCAAAAAGAGCTGGTATCAAAGAAATAATAATGTGTAAAGCAAACAAGAAAGATATTGAAGATATTGACCCATCTTACATAGCTGATTTAACTTTCCATTTTGTTGACAAGATGAGTGACGTACTTAAGCACGCACTCCTAAATGAAGAGGTTTCAGATAAAAAAATCTGGAGTTTAAGAGAAGAACAAAAGTAATATTACCTTACCACTAGTCTAATCCAATCCGCTATCTCTAAGATAACTTGTTCATCTACATTGTTAGGAATAAAGTAATCATTTGGTCCAGATTTTTTTGATTGTGTTGGTGCGAACAGATGCGTAAGGTTTTTAAAGCTTTGCAATTTAACGTTGGACTGTGTTCCAACATTTTTTGTCCAAATACTGAAATCTTCCATCGTTATTTGATAGTCTTTTTCACCTTGCATAATAAAAAATTCAGTAGTTTTATTTGACTCTAAGGTACTTACAGGATCGTAGTTTTTAACACCTTTCCAAAAGGTCCCGGGCCAATAAGCTAACAAACTGTCAGAACTAGTTTTAGAACTAAAATTATTGTCTCTTATCAGATTGGCTTTCACCTCATTTTCATTAATAATTTTCGCCTCTTCCTCCGTAATAACACCATCTAACCCAGTTAAATAATGCATCTGATATTCAATTAAATCTTCAAGTTTCCTAGCATTACCAGAAAACAAAATTGCCCCATTCAATGATTTAAGTGAATCTGCTATTAAAGGCATTGAATAGGCTCCTAAACTGTGGCCAAGCATTACATACTTACCAAAATGAAGAGATGTATCTGATTTTAAAGTGTGATATGCAGAAATTGCATCATTTATAGTCTCATCATAAAGATCAAACTGCTCTTTCATTAACTCTGGATATAAATAAAACCTCTTATCGTACCTGTAAGAAGCGATGCCTTTACTTGCCAATCCTAAAGCCAAATCTTTAAAAACTTTAGTTGGACCAATTGTTTCATCTTTATCATTTGGACCTGAGCCATGCACTAAAATTACAACCGGACAATTATTACACTCGATTGGCACCACTAATTCCCCAGATATTTGATAGCTATGACTTAAAAAATTTACAAACTTTTTCCCTATTCTAATGCCTCGACCATACAGTGGGACATTGTAGCCCAATTGACTTATATACAAACCATTAATTTCTCCTTTTGGAGATTCTGATAGAATCATTTTATAAGCTGCTTGGTTAAACTTTAATACTGCAGTTTGTCTTTTGTTACCACTCACCTCAGTAATTTCTATTTCCTCAATAGATTTAAATTGCCCTGATGTTGCTTCTATTTTCTCCCACAATTCTCTAATCTGATGCTTAGAAACAGTAACCTTCATGGTTTCATCAAAACATTTATATACTCTAGAATATTTGTGAGCAGCTAACTTCTTTGCAACTTTTTCAATTTCATGCTGAGCTAATAAATTTGTTGCAAAGAAGAAGGATAGAAAAAAAATACAAAGTTTCATAATTCCTCTAATAATTGGCTGAGTCATATTTTTTTAAAAGCTTAACAAACACGCCAAAATCCTTTGGATAGTCCGCAACTATTTTCAAATTTTCACCGTCCACATCGTTAAATTCAAGTGAATATGCATGTAGTGCAAATCTTGTTATCATTGCTTTTTCAATCTCTGTTTTATTTGGGCTGTAATTTCTCTTTATTTGAGATAATAAAGGAGCTTTGCCACCATATATCGAATCTCCTGCAATTTGAGCATTTTGAGAAGCCAAGTGAATCCTAATTTGGTGTAACCGTCCAGTTAGAGGTTGACATTCAACAAGACTATAATGCTGATAGTTTTCAATTGTGTTAAATACCGTTTTACTTTCTTTACCTTTTAAAGAGTTTATTGCACTTCTGCCACTTCTTGTAGTAATAAGTGGTAAACTAAGCTCCAATTCAGAAAAACTATGGACACCCTCACTTACTGCGTGATAGATCTTTTTAACCTTTCTTTTTTCGAAAGAAACCGCTGCATGACTGTATGCTTTTGCATGTTTAGAAATTAATAATACACCACTAGTTTCTTTGTCTAACCTATGGCAGAGCTGCAGACTCTCATTGAATCTTTTAGCCGCTTCAAAAACAGATATGGCTGTTCCAATTCTCTCGTGTAAACTTGAAATACCTGCTGGTTTGTTAATTGCATAATAGTTATCATTTTCAAAAACTATTGCATCTTTAAATGAAAATCTTTTCACCCTTTAAAATATTTTAAGGCTTCTTCAAATGAATACGATTTTTGATTACCCCCGACTAAATTTTTAATAGATAAAGTATTGGTTTCAATTTCATTATCACCAATTACTATGGCATTTGCAATTTTCATTTTATTTGCAAAATCAAACTGTTTGTTAATTCTTTTCAAATCTGGATAAACAATACAATTCACCTCTTTTGCTCTTAATTTATTAGCTAAACCTACGGCGTATAATTGCGACTTAAGATCAAAATGACAGAGCAGAACAGTGTCTTTAGTTTGAAGGTTTTTGGGCCACAAGTTTTGAGTTTCTAAGACCTCATAAAGTCTATCTACACCAAAGGATATACCAACTCCTGAAACATCTTTCAGCCCAAATACACCCGTTAAGTCATCATATCTGCCACCTCCAGACACACTTCCCATTCCGCTATCCGGAATTACCGCTTCAAAAATGCAGCCAGTATAATAATCTAATCCTCTGGCTAAACTTAAATCCAATTCAATCCTAATATCTAGGTCTAAGTCTTGGATATAATTCAAAATCTGTTCTAAATCACTTATAGCTTTTTGTGCAATTGGATTTTGATTAAATGCTTGACCAAATTTTGCCAAATTTTCTCTATTTAATTCTGCATTACCAATTATTTCAAAGAGTTGAAAACATTGTTTTTCATTAACTCCATACTGGCCTAATTCTTTTATTACACCGCTCTTTCCAATCTTATCTAACTTATCCAATGTGGATGTGAATTTAACTACTGGGAAATCCAGCTTTAACTCATCAACTAAAGCTTCTAAAAACTTTCGATGATTAATTTTAAGAATAGCTTTAGGAAGGTTTAAAGAAGTGAAAACCTGATTATAAATAGAAATTAAATCTGCCTCATGTAAAAGCGAATTGGACCCAATACAATCTGCATCGCATTGTGTGAACTCTCTAAATCTTCCTCTGGCCGGCCTATCTCCTCGCCAAACAGGCTGTATTTGATATCTTCTAAATGGAAATGAAATTTCATTTCTATGCTGAACAACATATCTTGCAAAAGGCACCGTTAAATCATATCTTAATCCAAGTTTCGATTTACCAGGTATCCAACTATCTGGTAATATCTTCCTTATCTCTTCTGTTTGGTCTTGTTTAAGTTCTTGGGATATCTCTTTGTTACTTCGTATTTTATAAAGTAACTTACTTCCTTCTTCACCATATTTTCCTGTAAGAGTTTCTAAATTTTCAAGTGCAGGAGTTTCGAGCGGTTCAAAACCGTAATATTTAAAAATTGATCTAATTTTATCCAAAATATAGTTACGCTTTCGCATAACAGCAGGACCAAAGTCTCTAGTTCCTTGTGGGTTAGATGGCTTTTGCATTGCAGCAAAGGTAACACCAACCTAGTTAAAAGTATTAGTTAAAATTCGTCTATTAAAATCTTGTATGGAAGCTTTCAATTCATCCATCATTTGATTTTTTAATTCCAATGAATCGCGACTCAAATTTGTTTTATAAACTGGATCTTTTTTGTAGTTATATAACCTTGTTTTATTATCACCTACCAATTCAAGAGAATATTCTTTGTTGGTTAAACTGTACCTGCTGCCTTCATAGTGAATAATACTAGAATATGAACTATCCAATAACGAATTACCTAGACAAAATAAGGTGTCTTGATATCCTGATAAATTAGCAATAGTAGGTAATAAATCTACGTGTTGAACAGGTTTGCTTACTACTTTCTTTGTCAGTTTATTGGAATAAATTAAGAGTGGTATTTCATACCTCCCTCTATGTGTTTGATATTGTTTAAGCTTATTTATTGAAGTATGATCTGCGGTAATGATAAACACCGTATTATCAAACCACGACTGGCGTTTCGCTATATTAAAGAAGTTTCTCAAAGATAAATCCGTATAACCAACGCTTTGGTGTATAACAGAAGTCCCCTTAGATAAGGAACTATATTTTTCTGGGACAGCATAAGGATGATGACTACTTAACGTAAATACACCTGCAAACCATGGTTCTATTTGTTCATTTAATTGATTTGCGAAATACTGGAAATAAGGCAGATCATAAATTCCCCAAGTACCATCAAAATCTTCTTTATTTGGGTATTGCTGTTTACCTAAGTATTTGTCTAATCCTTTAGCTTTTAAAAACGCCTTAAAACCCATAGATTGCTCATCCGCACCATGATAAAAACTGGTTTGATACTCTTGGTTTTTTAGTATATCAATTGCAGACACCATAGTATTGTTGCCATATAAAGACCCAATGAAGGATTGATCCATCATCGTTGGAACACCAGTAAAAATCGAAGCTACCGCATCCATTGATCTTAATCCATTAGCATATGCATTGGTATAATTTATTGACTCATCCATCAAACTGTCAAGAAATGGAGTATAGCTTATTTCCTTGGAAGAATTTAACTTAGTATACTCTTTACCAAAACTCTCTAATAGAATGAGACAAATATTTGGTTTGTTTAAATCTAGATCTAAATAAGCTTTATAATTTGTTTTTGTCCATCTATTTATCTCCTCATCAGTAAAATAGTTTACATTCTCCAACTGTTTCTTCCCAATGGACTCAATCAATACATAAGTGGGTGTAACAGCAGATTTAACTTCCTCAGATTTTAATGCAGAATAAGCATCTAATAAGTTTAATGGTTTGAGTGATAAACTTCCTCTTGCCAATAGACCACTTATTGAAAAAACTATTATTGTATAAACAATGACTACACTCTTTGTCCCAGTAACTTTTAATCCGTAAAACACCTTGGCTAGTAAAAATGCTATAATCAAAAGACCTAAAATAGCATACCAATACTCTACTATGTAACCCAAAATAATACCACCATCCTGCCCTTCTACAAGATTTAAAAGTTCAATGCCTGAGATGTTTTTGCTAATGGGAAAGTAAAACACATTGATTAAATTGAAAACAAAAGAAGAAACTATAAGTAGCACGAATAGAGCTACATTACAATTTTTAAGGAGATTGTTTTTAAAGTACAAATTAATTCCACTCAAAAAAATTAAAGGAGAAAACCAAAGCACAGCAGCTTTAGCATCAAAACGAGAAGCAATACACAAATAATTAAATATATTATCAATTACCTTTAACTCCAAATTTTGGGAAATTAGCAAGATTCTACCTACCCAAAAAGGTGTTATGAATAGAAAATAAATAATAAAGGTATTTAATATATTTTTTATCAAACTTATTAGTTGAATAGATTGCAAAAATTACTAAATTTGCAGTCCTTTAAAAGAAAAAGTTAAATAAGTTTATTTAGCTTTTAAAAAAGGGAGTAAAATATTTAGATAGCATAATGAAAAACGAAATTCATCCAGATAGTTACAGATTAGTTGTATTTAAAGATATGTCGAACGGTTTCCAGTTTTTAACAAAATCGTGTGTTGAAACAAAAGAAACTATTACCTACGATGATGGTAATGAATATCCCGTATACAAATTAGAGATTTCAAGTGCATCTCACCCCTTCTACACGGGTAAAATGAATTTTGTAGATACAGCAGGTAGGATTGACAAATTCAAGAAAAGATACGCTAAAAAGTAATAAGATATTACATTTAATTAACAAAGGCTCTCTATATTTGGAGAGCCTTTTTTTATGAATATAATTCTCTTTGACGACCAAGAAAGAACTAGCCTTTTACCCTTGTGCTTCACTAGACCATGCGGGGATTTACGCGTTGGTATTTTAACTCTAAAAGAGAAGTGGCAAAAATTATCAGGCGGGGCAGTATCCTTTTTAACACAAGATTATTTACAGGATAAATTCCCTATAGTTTTAAACAGAGAAAAAAACTATTACATTAATGGGAGAATTTTGCCAACCCAAGCCTTACTTAATGAGATAAGTAGCTTAGATAATGGAGAATCATTGATTTCTAACGATGGATTTTTATTAGGATTTAAATCAAATTCATCTAAAACAATAGAAAATTTAGATAAAATTGAAAGGTCTAAAGTATCTAAACATAGTTTTGATACAATTTCAAATTGTTATAATATTTTCTCTCTAAATGATCAAGAAATTAGATCAGATTTTGAACTGCTTACTAAAAACAGAACATCGGCCAAATTATCAAACAGCAATACTGCAATTGGCAGTAATCTTTTTATTGAAGAAGGAGCCACTGTTGAAGGCACTATTTTAAACTCTTCCACCGGTCCAATTTATATAGGTAAGGGTGCTGAAATAATGGAAGGAGCTGTAATTCGTGGTCCTTTTGCTTTGTGTGAAAATGCAACCATTAAGATGGGTGCTAAAATTTACGGAGCAACTACAGTAGGTCCACAATGTAAAGTTGGTGGGGAAATAAGCAATGTAATGTTCTATGGCCACAGCAATAAAGGACACGATGGCTTTGTTGGGAATTCTGTGATTGGAGAATGGTGTAATATTGGAGCAGATACTAATTGCTCTAATCTAAAAAATAATTATGCACCTGTTAAATTATGGAATTATTCTACTAAGAGATTTAGTCCAACAGGCTTACAATTTTGTGGAATGATTATGGGAGACCACAGTAAGTGCGGCATAAATACCATGTTTAATACTGGAACTGTTGTTGGAGTTAGCACAAACATCTTTGGATCAGGATTTCCAAGAAACTTTGTTCCTTCATTTACTTGGGGAGGTTCAAGTGGGTTTTCAACTTATTCGCAAGGTAAGGCCTTTGATACCGCATCTAAAGTTATGGAAAGACGTAAATTAGAGTTGACAGATCAAGAAATTAACATTCTTAAAAATATATTTGAAACTTCTTCTGAGTTTAGGATTTGGGAGAATAAGCCATTAAAAACATGAGACAAAAAGTAGTAGCTGGAAATTGGAAAATGAATCTTGACCTAGACGAAGGTAAAGCTTTACTGATCGATATTCTAGATAAACAAATAAGTGATAACACGTTAACAATAATTGCTCCTCCATATATTCACTTAAGTAATTTCAGACAGATGCTATCGCATACCAAGATTGGGTTAGCTGCTCAAAACTGTCATCAACAAGATTCAGGTGCTTTTACAGGAGAAGTGTCTGTGAAAATGCTAAAAAGCGTAGGTGTTGAATATGTAATTTTAGGGCATAGTGAAAGGAGAGAATATTACTCTGAAGATAGTTTAGCTATTTCGTTTAAAGTAAACAATGTTATAAAGCACGGTTTAAGACCTATTTACTGTTGTGGTGAAACACTAACACAACGTAAAGAGGGGGAACACTTTGAAACAATTAGAGCTCAGATTAAGAATGGTTTATTTCAATTAAACGAAATGGAGCTACTCAACAGTATAATTGCATATGAACCAGTTTGGGCTATTGGCACAGGAGAAACAGCTTCACCAGCACAAGCACAAGAAATTCATGCATTTATTAGAAAAACTATTGCGATTGAATATGGCGATATGGTTGCTCAAAATATATCTATATTATACGGTGGAAGTGTAAAGCCAGCAAATGCCGTTGAATTATTTAATTGTCCAGATATAGATGGAGGTTTGATAGGTGGTGCAGCTCTTGAAGGGGATAGTTTTGGAGCTATTTGCAATAGCTTTTAGCTAAAATAAATAACCCACACTAAGAGCTAGTTCATCTACAACAGAGAACTTGTATTTTCTATCATAGTTTTCACCTGCAGCTGAATATTCTTGTAAATTAATATTAAAATTAGCTCTAGATTCAAAACTAAGCCTAATATTAGAAAAGGGCTCATAACTTACTCCTAAAAGGGGCTTTGTGCCAAAATTCCAATAATAGCCATAATATGATTCGTGTGTTTTTCTATTGAACTCAGAGTTCCAGTACAAATCAGAACCTGCATACAAATACATCTTCTCCAAATCACCTATTTGCAAATCTTTTTGAATACCAAGAGACAAATTATAGCCAAAACTCCCTGATTCTACAATAACAGAATCACTTCTAAGTGTTTTGTCTGTATTAACTAATAATCTCAATCCCGATCTAAGTTTAAGATTTTCAGGTAAACTTCTCTTGTACATTAATTGATAATTTGACTTATCATCCAATTTTAAAGGAGCTACCAAAACTGCAATTTCGTTATCCAAAGACTGAGCATTAACAGTTAAAGCAGAAAAGAAGACTAAGAAGAATATTACGACGATTCTCATATTTGTACAATAATAAGTATAAAAAAAAGGCCTCAATAAAAATTGAGACCTTTTCTTAAATATTTGTTGCTAACTGAAATTAGTTTCTAGATTGAAGTAAATCAATTCTTCTAGTACTATACTCAATACCAGAACCGGTAGAATAAGAAGTATTAACTCTACTTCTTTCAATACCGTAGTTTGTTTCTAAATGATCTACAATAGCATTTGATCTTTTCCAAGCAAGTTGTTCACCACTTTTATTAATAGTATAACCAGTTGCAGAGATATTTAATCCTGGACATTGCTTCATTTTTTCCGCTATAGAATATAATACTCCATAAGTTGCAGGGGAAATTCTTGAAGATCCGTTATCAAAAACAATGGTAGGAAGAGTTACATTATTACAATCACAACATGCATTGTTAATGCCGTTCATTTCATAAGCGTTTCCTTTAGCATCAACTAAGTTGCCAGAAGCTGTGTTAGGCTCTTCGTCGAAACAATCAGGAACACCATCACCATCACTATCTTTTACTCTACCATCAGCATCTACCTCAGTACATACAGAAAAAGGCTGTTTATCATCACAATCAATAACACCGTCTCTATCAGAGTCTAACGCTTTACCATTGGCTCCTACTCTATCACAAGGAGAATCATCTTGAACATCAAAGAAATCACCAACACCATCCCCATCAGCATCTTCTACTAATTCTTTAAGTTTATCAGTGGTTACTTTCATTTCTGCTAAGTCAGCATAGATGGTTTCCATTGGATTTAACCAGTCGTAATGCTCGTTTTGATCTTTAGCTCCTAGTTTAAAGGACGCTTGAACTCCTAATAAAGTATATAAATCTTGGTGTCTGTTTCTCCATATTGGAAAAGAGAATCCGTCAATATTGTCAGATCTAGTCCAGTGTGATCTCCATTCTACACCTAAATCTAACCAATTCCCAAATGATCTCTTAAATCCAATTCCGAATGGAACTGTCATATTTCTTCCTTTATAGCTTGTTTGAGCATCAACAATATCAGCCAACACTGTAGTTTCATTGCCATTAGCATCTAACCCAGTAAAATATTCTGTTCCCCAAGAATTGTACATGACCTTGGCGTGAGCTGCATCATCCTCATAATGTCCTACAACATCACTCCAGATGGCACCAACTCCAAAAAACGTAAACATTTGAACTTTTCTAAGAGGTCTTAAGAAGGAGAGGTTACCTAAGGTATAAACCGCATTAATATTTAAATCTTTGAAATTATTCTTAAAAACATAAGCGTCCTCAGAAGGGGCTTGGTTTCCATTATTGTATTGATCTTTACCATTTTCAACAGTGGCATTACCATTTCTACCATCACTATTATTACCACTAAAATCTTGATCCAAACGACCGCCTTTTAAAGATCCAATATCTCCATTCAATTTTATACCAAATGATTGAGATATAGAATATTTGATGTGTGCTCCACCCGATAAACCAAGAATAGCATCGTCAGCATCACCATTCATGTGGGTTGGACTTAGATGTAAACCTACAGACCATCTCTTTGACGGTCTAAATTTAGAGAAATAATCTCCTACCTGAGCCTCTGATGCTAAAAAGCAAAAAGCGAAAAAAAGAAGTAAAATAAATTTCAAATTCTTCATAATGTTAATTGTTTGTTTAAAAATATTTTTATCTGTTTGCAAAAATAAGCGAAATATTTTGAGAAACAAGGTGTTCAGCTCAATAAAATATTAATTTCCGGTGTTCCTTTGAGCCCAAAGCAAGGCAATAAGGAATTCATGTCTTCCTTCAATAGCCAAGAAATGCTAATAATGTGCTCGTTTCTTTCTTGAATATTTGAGGGGTTAAAAAACATGTTTTTGATTTTCAACAGCTTTTCTAAGCCTTGGTGACTCTGACTTTTCTTTATCATCTCTACATCTGTAAATGACTGAATATCAATTATTTTATCCTTGACTTTTTTCACTTTCCCGCTAATATTAGATCCAGTAAAAAATGCCTCAAACTCAGCAGAATAACTTTTTAGAATTTCTAAGATATTATTTATTGCACATGCAAACTCTTCTTTTTTGCCAGCAAGTTCACTTGCATAGATATCTAGAAGTTTATCATCTGGCCTAAACAACACTTCAATTTTATCTAGAGAAAGCTGTTTAATTTTTGATTGAGGTACAATTATGTTACTTGTTCTGAGATGGATTATTGGCACAGGAAGACTGTAGTTATTGAACAATCCTTTGAGTTGCATCCAATACTTTACTTCACTAGGCCCGCCTACGTAAACAAGATTTGGCAGAATTAGTTCTTGATAAAGAGGCCTTAAAGCAGCATTCGGACTTATGTTTTTTATATTATCTTCTAGGAACTGCTCTATCTTCTCTTTAGAGCATAATTCTCTCCCCTTGTGTGTTTGTAAAACCCCGCTTAGATTTTCTATTCTATCTCTTCCATTATCGGTTAAATAAAACAAGTTCGTCTTTCTTGTATTCAGCTGTTTCTCAAATCCAACTTTACCCAGTTGACTTGTTGTTTCTTTCAGAATTGCATCATTCTTTTGAAGCATTTCATCCTCTGCTACTACCTTGAAATAATGTTTTAAGCTTTCGTCATCTCCATCTAATACTAACAATCCTGTTTGATTGAAAAAAGTGTGAAGTAGTTTTCTAAAAGCATCAGAAAAATTTGAAAGACTGTATGCTTCAACGCACGCATCCAAAAAAAACTCTAAATCAGGAGTTAAGTTAAAAGTTTCTGAAATTTCTTCAAATAACTTGGTAATCCCCTTTGTTTTCATTCTTCCGACAGCACCTTGCTGATCCGTATTCCAAGTAAATCGCTTTTTGAACAATACTACATCTTTTACCTCTTCTAAATCATGGTCTTCACTTGCCATCCAAAACACAGGTATAAAATTATAATCAGGATTGGCATTTTTTGCCTGTTTACAAATAGCTAAAACATCTAAGATTTTATATAGAACATAGTGAGGTCCTAAACCGATATGAATTTGCTGACCAGTTGTAACTGTAAAAGTATTTTCTTTTACTAAGTCATTGATATTTTGATTTAAAACAGAAAACTCAGCAACAGTAATACCTGATTTTTTGTATTGATTGTGCAAAGCTTTTTTTAAAGCAACCCTTATTTCCATTGGGAAACTGGATTTCGCTTTGATTGCATTTGGAATTTCCCTCAGGTATGACTTATAAGATCTAAACTTATCTAGCTTATCACCAAAATAATACTCTTCTAAAAAATCATTGTGAAAAAATGTTTCACGCCTATCAATAGATTGTATTTCCATAAAATTAAATTGGCATACCTATAAGATCAAAAGCCTCCGCTTTTAAAATTTTAGCCTGTATAAAGTCACCAACTCTCAGGTATTTAGAGTCTAAGGGCAAAACTACTTCGTTATCAACATCTGGAGAATCAAATTGAGTTCTTCCGATATAATAGTCTCCTTCAATTCTATCCACTATTACTTTTTGTTCTGTTCCCACTAACTTTTGGTTATTCTCAAAAGATATGTCGTGCTGAATACTCATTATTTCATCAGCTCTTCGCTGCTTTTCTTCAGCATTCACGTGATCTTCCAAGGAATAGGCATGAGTTCCTTCCTCATGAGAATAAGTAAAAACACCTAACCTATGGAATTTATATCTTGAAACAAAGTCCATTGTTTCTTCAAAATCTTTAATATACTCCCCAGGATGACCAATTAGTAACGTTGTTCTTAGAGCTATACCCTTAACCTCGTCTTTAATTCTATCCAGTACCTCTTCAGTCCTGCGTTTAGTAATTCCTCTACGCATGGATTTCAGCACATTATCTGATATATGTTGAATAGGGATATCCAAGTATTTACAAATATTTGGCTTACTGTTGATTATTGGCAAAACCTCAAAAGGGAATTTAGAAGGGTAAGCGTAATGAAGCCTAATCCATTCTAACCCTTCAACATCGCTTAACCTATCTAACAGCTCATGAAGTTTTCTTTCGCCGTATAAATCAATTCCATAATACGTAGAATCTTGAGCAATTAACATTAGCTCTTTAACCCCATCTCTTACTAAGGACTTTGCTTCTGCCACCAATTCTTCCATTGATCTAGAAACGTGTTTCCCTCTCATCAATGGAATAGCACAAAAAGAGCAAGGTCTGTCGCAGCCTTCAGCTATTTTCATATAAGCATAATGCTTCGCTACAGAACTTTGTCTTTCGCCTATAAGTTCTTTCTTATAATCGACACCAATATTATTTAAGAGCTGAGGCATTTCAAAGGTTCCATACCATTTATCAACTTCAGGTATTTCAGGAGACAAATCATCTTTATATCGCTGGCTAAGACATCCTGTAACAATTAAATTCGCTAAGTTTCCTGATTTTTTTTCCTCTGCAAATTCTAAAATGGTATCAATACTTTCTTGCTTGGCATTGTCAATAAATCCGCAAGTGTTTATTATTACCGTGTCAGCTCCTTGTGTGTTTTCATGAACTGCATCTACCTCACCATCTTTCAACTGAGACAACAGCACTTCCGAATCTACCGTATTTTTTGAGCATCCTAAGGTTACCACCGCAACCTTTTTAGGTTTATGTTCTTTTGTTTTCATCAGCTAAATAAAGAATCTACGAACGATGTGGTATCAAAAACTTGCAAATCATTTACCTGCTCTCCAACCCCTATATACTTTACAGGAATACTAAATTGATCGCTAATACCTAAAACAACTCCGCCTTTGGCTGTACCGTCTAATTTAGTAAGTGCTAACGCTGTAACTTCCGTAGCAGCAGTAAAATGCTTAGCTTGTTCAAAAGCATTTTGACCAGTTGAAGCATCTAAGACTAAGAGAACTTCGTGAGGAGCTCCGTCAACCTGCTTATCCATAACTCGTTTTATTTTAGACAACTCATTCATTAGATTTACCTTATTATGAAGTCTTCCTGCAGTATCAACAATAACAACATCTGCATTGTTTTCTCTTCCATACTTTACCGCTTCAAACGCCACTGCGGCTGGGTCGGTATTCATACCTTTTGACACAAGATCTACCCCTACTCTTTCACTCCAAATTTTAATTTGATCTACTGCTGCTGCTCTAAAAGTATCTGCTGCACCTAAGACAACGTTTAAACCTTGCCCTTTAAACATATTGGCCATTTTGCCAATTGTTGTAGTTTTACCTACACCATTTACACCAACTACCATAATGACATAGGGCTTGATATCTGCATTAGTTATTGACTTTTCTGACTCTGCAAGCAATCCAATTATTTCTTCTTTAAGCATAGAATTCAATTCTTTTTCAGACAAATACTTGTCTTTTGAAACTCTTGCTTCTATTCTCTCTATAATTCTTACAGTAGTATCTACACCTACGTCTGAAGATATTAATACTTCCTCTAAATCATCTAAAAAGTCATCATCAATGCGACTTTTACCAACAACTGCTTTAGAAATTTTATTTACAAAAGATGAGCGAGTCTTCTCCAACCCACTATCTAGTTTTTCTTTTTGTTCTTCTGAAGGAGCCTTTTTGAAGAAATCAAATAATCCCATAGTTTATTTAAAATGAAAAAAGCTTCCAATTATACAAAAGGAAGCTTAATTAATATTTTATTTTTTAGATTTATTTTTTTGCCAAAGCACTTTTTACAGATTCTGTTGGCATCATTTCTTCTCTAAAAGTATACGCTCCCGTTTTTGGAGATTTAACGCATCTTATAACTTTTGCCCAATCTCTTCCAGATCCAGCTTTCTTCAGTGTTGCTACAACCTTCTTTGCCATCTTATTTTATTTCTTTGTGAACAGTTACTTTTTTCATGAAAGGGTTATACTTCTTAAGCTCGATACGGCCAGTAGTATTTCTCTTATTTTTTGTTGTTATATATCTAGACATTCCTGGCACATCGCTCCCTTTTTGCTCTGTGCATTCTAAAATAACTTGTACTCTATTTCCTTTCTTAGCCATAGCTTATATTTTTCCGTTTTTCAATAAATTATTTAAACAAGCACTTATACCTTTTTTATTGATAGTTTTTAGGGCAGACGTACTTACTTTTAAAGTAATCCACTCATCTTGTTCTGGTAAGTAAAACTTTTTGGTTTGAAGATTTGGGTAAAATCTTCTTTTTGTTTTTCTATTAGAGTGAGACACTCTATTACCTGCAAGGGCTTTCTTTCCTGTTAAATCACAAACTCTAGACATACCTCTAATTTTTTGGGCTGCAAAGATGTTAATTTAATTTCACTTATACAACACTAAGGATACAAAAGATATTTTTTTCTGTTGCGGTTATATTCATCTAACTTAGGCTTCCAACTACTCCTTATTTCGTAATCAGTTAAACCCCTCTCTATCTGCGTTTTAAGACTTGAAGTACCTGTTAATTTGTAGAAGAAATTTTTAAAATAAGGACCATTCTCAACTGAATTTGTCTTATAAAATTTAACTAACCACTCCAAATTAAGTTTAGGAGATTTAAATAATGTACTATCAATAGCGTCTAATACAACTTCCCCTCCGCAAATTTCACCTTCGTGTTTTGGGTGATCTGATACACCAGGAATAGGCATTGGTTTAAATTGTAATTTGCCAAACTCCCCAGGTCTACCCACGATTTGAAAAGGCCGATCTGTTCCTCTTCCAATACTAACATTAGTTCCTTCAAAAAGACCAAGGTAAGGATATAGGTATACTGAGTTCATGTTTGGTAAATTGGGAGAAGGTTTTATTGGCAACTGATATAGGTCTTGGTGATTATAATTAAGGCAAGAGATTACTGCAACATCGCACGTAATGCCACCCTTTAACCATTTTTCACTATTGATCATATTTGCCAATTCACCAACAGTTAAACCATGTACTATTGGGATAGCATGCATCCCAATAAATGATTGATATTTTAAATCTAGCACAGGACCATCAACATAAAAACCATTAGGATTTGGTCTATCCAACACAATTACCTTTTTGTTATTTTCTGCACAAGCTTCCATTACATAATGCATTGTGCTTATGTAAGTATAGAAGCGGACGCCAACGTCTTGTATGTCAAAAACTACAACATCTAAGTCTATAAGCATTTCTTCTGTAGGTTTTTTATTCTTTCCATATAACGAAACAACTGACAAACCTGATTTTTCATCTAAGCCATTTTTTATAACTGCACCAGCACTGTGATTGCCTCTAAAGCCGTGTTCGGGAGCGAATACTTTTATAATGTTTACACCTAAACCTAAAAGTGTATCCACCAAGTGGGTGTTATTTACGACAGATGTTTGATTTACTACTAATCCTACCCTCTTGTTTTTTAAGATAGGCAGATATTCATCAAATCTTTCAGCACCTATAATAAGTTGCTTTTCCACTTTATTTTCTCCCGCGACTATAGTGCTGTTATTCCTATCTGATGATTTACAGGATACAAACGCCGACATTAAAACACATAATACAAGTATTTTCCTCATTTAATTATAATCTTGCAGGGTCAAAAGTATGCAATTTGGCTACTACATAGCGAAGAAATTAAGTTTAACAAAGCAACAATCTTTTACTAGAACTATAACCCTATTGGCTATAGCTGCAGTATCTATGAGCATTTGTGTTGTAATAATTTCGTTTGGTGTATTGCTTGGTTTTAAGAAAGAAATAAGAGAAAAGGTTTCAGGATATGCCGGCGACATCTCCATCAGTTCTTATCAGCTAACCAATGGTAATGAAAATAACATCTTAACGATTAGTAGCAGTTTAATAGATTCTGTTTCCAATGTTAAAGATGTAGAGTCTATTTTTCCTTACATTAACAAAGCAGGAATTATTAAATCTGATTCAGTTCTTGAAGGTTTAGTTTTTAAGGGTGTACCATATAATTACAACTTTAGTTTTTTCAAGAAACATTTAAAAAGAGGTGTAATACCACAATATGCAGATAGCACAGACTCTTATGAAATCTTATTAAGTGAATATACAGCAAGTGTAATGGCTGTTGACACAGGAGACCGGTTAAACTTATTCTTTATAGAAAGCAGTGATGTTAAAAGGAGAAGGCCTAAAGTAATTGGTATTTATAATACGGGGTTAGAAGAATTTGACAAACAATTTGCTATTGCAGACATTAGAGTTCTACAAAGAGTTATTGGGCAACAGTACAATGTAGCAGGGGGATATGAAGTTAAGATCTCAGACTTCAGTTCACTTAATGTAATTCAAGAACAGATTACTCAGATTATTGATTACAATACTTCCGCACGGAATGTGAAAGAAATTTACCCCCTTATTTTCCAGTGGTTAGAGTTAATAGACACAAATGTTTATGTATTAATTACTCTAATGTTTGTAGTTGCAATTATAAATGTTGTTACCGTTTTGCTGATTTTAATTATAGATAGAATACCCATGATAGGCTTATTAAAATCCTTGGGAGCTACAACTCAAAAAGTTCTAAGAATATTTAATTGGCAAGGATTATTGATACTCCTAGGTGGCTTGCTGATTGGCAATTTATTAGCTCTAGGACTGGCATACCTACAAGTTAATTTTAAATTAATTGGCCTACCTGCAGACACCTATTATATGGATGCAGTGCCTTTCTTTTTACCTGCGAATTACTTGTTCTTAATCAATGTAGGGGCTCTTTTTCTCTGCTTTTTCTTTACCTATGTTCCAGTAAGAATAATTAGTAAAATCACTCCAGCTCAAAGCATTAACTTTAGATAATTACTTTTTATTGGGTGGCACATTCTTGTGATTATAAGGACAATGTTTGCACTTATTTCCGCAGCATTTACCTTTTTTTAGATGGTAGGCACTTGTAAACACATGCATCCCATCTTCATCTATATAATAGTCTATATTTAATTTAAGATCTCGTGTCCGCATCGTTTGCAATAGAATGCATCTTTATCATTATCCCTATTCCCACATTCTTGACAATTATTTAGTATATGTCCTTTACTCATTTCCACAGATACTAAACCCGTTGGCACAGCGATAACGGCATAACCTAAAATCATAAGTATTGCACTTAAGAATTGACCCAGTGCAGTAACTGGTGCAATATCTCCATACCCTACAGTTGTTAAGGTTACAATTGCCCAATAGATACTTCTGGGTATACTTGTAAAACCTGCTTCTGGGGGCTCTATGGTATACATTACAGTCCCCATAACTACTACTACTATTAATACAAACCCGAAAAATACTGTAATTTTAGCTCCGCTCCGCCTTACAGCATGACCCAACACTTTTGCTTCTACAAGAAAGCTAGTAAGCCTTAAAACTCTAAAAACTCTTAAAAGTCTCGCTGTTCGTAGTATTCTAAACACCTCTGGACCTTGAATAAAGAACCCCAAATAAGTTGGAATAGTAGCTAATAAATCTATAATCCCCCAAAAACTAAAAATGTATTTTTTAGGATTATCACTTATGTAAATTCTTACTAAATATTCAATAGTAAAAACAATGGTAAAAAAATACTCTACATAATTGAGGTATTCCCCATAATTTTGCTGAATATCATTTACACTTTCGGCCATAATAGCCAAAACACTTATTAATATTGCCCATAGCAACCAAATATCAAATCTTCTGCCTTCTTTAGTATCAGCTCCAAAAATTATATCGTGCCACTTATGTCTGTAGCTCTTAAATTTTTTATCTCTTATAGAAGGATACTTCGACATATCTGAGGCAAATTTAATAGGTCTTTATTGGAGATGGTTCTATTTTTTTAGTTTCTAATGAATTAACCATATACTTTACTCCTAAATTAAAGCCCAAGGATACTCCCTGATTATTCACCTTCATGTTTTTTTGAGATGCCCCTCTGTTTGATGTTAAGTCTAAGTTATAACTGTAGAGACTTAGGTTGGATGCTCTAGCAGAAAAATTGAAATCCAAAGCTAAGTTTTCATTCAAATTTCTATATAAACCAATATCCCCTCTAAAAATTAAATTGGCTGGACCTTCTGTGTTTTTAAATGTTGTTAAGCTAAATTCTTCAATTACCACATTATCTTTTCTTAATCTATCATAATAGGTTGATGTAGATCCTAAATTACTTAAGTTTTTAGATATGAATATGTGCAAACCAAAGTTGCCATAACCTGTCCACTTTTCTGATAAAGGCTGACGATAATTCCCTAAAAACCCTAGTTGATAGCTCGTTAATGTAGGGTAGATAAAGTCTTCATAAATCTCAACTTTTTCACCATCAGCACTTACTGTTTCGATATTAAACTTAGTAGAATAATCATTTTTTAAAAACCCAAGCTCCAAGCTTACGTTATCACTTAATCTTTTACCCATATAAAACCCGGCACCTGCATCTAAATGACTTGCTAATTTTATAACTGGTGCATTTTCTATTCTATGGAACTCTGTTTTAGGACCCATTACCAATTTAAAATAATGTAGATTTTGCCCCACAAGATTGTATGAAAAGGATAAACCAAGCGTTATTAAAAATAGTTTCAAAATAGTTTTAATTGATTCTTCTTCAAACTAAAGGATTTTCTATGGAAATCGCCAAAACCAAATTCATCAATTGCTTTTATATGTTGAGCAGTGCCATAACCTTTATGTTTTTCGAAACCGTAATTAGGATGTTTTAGAGCAAGATTTTTCATATACTCATCTCTGTGTGTTTTTGCCAAGATACTTGCTGCGGCTATGCTGCGATAAATGCCGTCTCCTTTAATTATGGTAGTATAATTGAAATCTAAAAATGGCTTAAATCGATTTCCATCAATAAGTAAATGTTGTGGTTTAATAGTTAAGTTATTCACTGCTCTTTGCATTGCTAAAATACTAGCATTTAATATATTGATTTTATCAATTTCATTTTCGCTACAGCTTTCTACAGCCCAAGCAAGGGCCTTTTGTTCAATTTGCAATCTTAACTTGTCTCGTGTTTTTTCATTTAGCTTCTTACTATCATTCAACAAAGGCAACCGCACCCCTTTAGGCAAAATTACAGCAGCTGCAAAAACAGGACCTGCCAAGCATCCACGACCAGCTTCATCGCAACCTGCTTCTATTAAATCCTTATGCATAAAGCTCTTAAGCATTAGGCAAAAATAGTATAAGTTTGCGGCAGAAAATGCTTAAGTACAGAGAGGTAATTTACAATAACTATTTCAGCAATCAGGTGAATAAATTGGAGGTCGACCATGTTGCATTGCTAGCTCAACAAGCTGCCCATAATCATCTTGAATTGATGCACTTACTCCCTGCCAATAAGAATGTAAAAATTGTAGATTTGGGTTGTGGATTTGGTACGTTTGTAAAGCCAGCAATGGATGCTGGCTATTTAAATGTTTTTGGTTATGACATAAGCCAAGAGCAAGTTGCCGTAGCTCATAAATTAGGCTTAGACAATATTTACCATTGCAGCATTGATGACTTTTTTAACAAAGGAGAAAAAGTAGATATAATTGTTGGTTTAGATATTATTGAGCATTTTACCAAAGATGAACTTATTGCATTTCTATCAAACGTAAAAAACCACTTAAATAGAGGTGGTAAAGCAATCTTTAGAACACCCAATATGGATGCATCACAAACCAGTGTTTTTGCATTTGGAGATATTAGTCACGAGGTGTTTTTAAACAAAAGTTCTGCGTTGCAACTATTTAATAGCATTGGATTTAGAAATACTGAAATTGAAGGAGGTTTAGTGAGAAATTCAAATTTCATAAAAGAAACCATTAGAAAGATTGGTTGGTTTACATTTAAGCTACTAAAGAAAATTGAGCTGTTTAGCACTGCCCGAACTTGGCATAATGTTATATTTGAACCAAATCTTTTAATCGTGGCCGAACTTTAAAAGTGCCTAAGGTATTTTGTTAACTAAACAAAGATGTTTGATCTACAATGCCTTCTTCTATTTTATAAATTGTTCCCGGGAATTTATTAATTAATCTATAGTCGTGAGTTGCCATAAATACAGCAGTTCCACTTTCGGAGATTTTATGTAGTAGCTCCATTATGTCGTCAGATACGTCTGGATCCAAATTACCTGTAGGTTCATCTGCTAAAATTAGCTCGGGATTATTTAGTAATGCTCTTGCTATTACCACTCTTTGCTGTTCACCTCCACTTAGCTGATGTGGCATTTTAGTGAGTACTTTTTCTAAACCAACCCATTCGAGTACGTCACCTATTCGTTTAGTTATGGCTTTTTTATTGGTCCATTCTGTAGCCTCTAATACAAATCTTAAATTTGCTTCAACATTTCGATCTTGTAAAAGATTAAAATCTTGAAATACCATACCAATCTTTCTTCTTAATTTTGGAATATATTTTCGTTCTAAACCCAACAAATTATACCCAACAGAGGAACCAGACCCTTCCTTAAGGGGGAGGTCTGCATACAATGTCTTTAACAAGCTCGACTTTCCACTTCCGGTTCGGCCAATAAGGTAGGCAAATTCACCAACGTGAACTTTAAGACTAACATTGCCTAAAACTTGCACTAAATTATGCTGAATAATAAAAGCATCACCTAATTCTACTACCTTATTATGCATTAAAATCTAAGTTAAATCTATTTTCAAACTCTTTTAACATTGGATACTTTTTAACTAAAACATCAAATTGCTGCTTTGGTGTAAAAACTTTATAATCGCTCACTTTAGCCGCATTTATACTACATTTTATTTTTAGCATTATATATCCTTTAGATGCAGCAAATTGCCTTAATTTATTATGCTCTTCTTCAATATCTTGTGCTGCCATTTTAGAGCCCACGGTAAGCATTAAATGATTATTTTTTAGTTCTGCTATTGGATCTGCAAAAAATGACGCTAAACTTTTCCTATTAGCATTAACTAGTAACTGGCTATATTCTTTGAGCAAAATAACAGCGGTGCTTAAATCTAAGGGGTTTAAACCTTCAACGCTTTCATTTATATGCGGTTTATCCGCACTTTTAACCTTTTCAGATTCATTAAGTTTTGATCTTTTTAGCACATTACGCAATCCCCCCAAGCGAACTGTTTCCATAGGTTCATCAACTATTTGAGAAGATTTTGCTTTTGCCGCAGGTTTCTCTTCTGCTTTCTGTGTGGGCTTTTCTTTAAATAAGTAGCTAAAAAAACCTGATTGAGTTAGCCTTTCTATCCGAGGCTTTTTTTTTTAGTAACGTCTATTGCGTGTTGTAAGGAAGCTAGTTTTATTAAACAAAGCTCTACATGAAGTCTATGATTTCTACTTGTTTTGTAACTTATATCTGCTTCTCCAAGCAGATTAATTGAGTTTACAATAAAACTTGCAGAAACTGCAGCACCTTGCTTGGCATAACGGCCTGCAATTTCCTGAGATTTTTCAAGCAGTTGCCTGCTCGTAGCATTTTGAGCAACAAGTAAATCTCTGAAATGATTTGCTAAACCATTTAAAAATATTTGACCATCAAATCCCTTTTTCTGAATTTCGTCATACATAACTAGAACAGCACTAATGTCTCCACTTAAGAATGAATCAGTTATCTTAAAATAGTAATCATAGTCCAAAATATTTAGATTATTAATTACCTCAGAATAAGTGATTTTTCCTTCTGTACCAAAACTTGACATTTGGTCAAAAATGGAAAGAGCATCTCTCATTGCTCCATCTGCTTTTTCTGCGATTAAATGCAGTGCTTCTTCTTCAGCTTCAATATTTTCATCATTTGCAATACTTTTTAAGTGTGTTACAATTTCAGGAATCTGAATTCTATCAAAATTAAAAACTTGACATCTAGAAAGGATGGTCGGCAATATTTTGTGTTTTTCCGTAGTAGCTAAGATAAAGATGGCATACTTAGGCGGCTCTTCTAGTGTTTTTAAAAATGCATTAAAGGCATTTGAACTAAGCATATGAACCTCATCTATTATATAAACTTTATAATTTCCGGTTTGAGGTGGAATCCTTACCTGCTCATTTAATGCTCTTATGTCATCAACAGAATTATGCGATGCGGCATCCAATTCAAAAATATTAAATGAATAATCATACCCTTCAGGTACGCTCTCTTTATTTATTTCTTTAGCCAGTATTCTTGCACAAGTAGTTTTACCAACCCCTCTAGGACCACAAAACAAAAAAGCTTGTGCTAGTCTGTCCGTCCTAATTTCATTGACTAAGGTTTGAGTAATATGCTCTTGCCCCACAACAGAGTCGAAACTCTCTGGACGATATTTTCTTGCACTTACTACAAAACTGCTCATTGCTTTGCAAAGTATATTTAGTTGATTATGATAAACAAGAGGTGTTGAAAAATAGAAGAAACTTTAATTACCCAATTATTGATATTGACAATAATTAAACAACGAGGCAGCGGATAGCAGTCAAATAAAGGCTTTTAATTAGCAATGAAGTAGAGCTATTAAATTTGAAAAGAAAACATTACTTTTGCACCCCAAAATTTTTTAACAGACATTTAAAAATGGCAAAAACAAATTACGAGTCTGTAATCATACTTACACCCGTGCTTAGTGAGAAAATGTTGCGTGATGCAGTTGATTCTTACAGAAAGCTGATTACAGGAAATGGTGGAGAGCTCATCCACGAAGAAAATTGGGGCCTTACCAAAATGGCTTACCCAATTCAGAAAAAAACTACTGGATTCTATCAAATTTTTGAATTTGAAGCAGAACCTGATGCTGAAATCGTTGATAAGCTAGAATTAGCTTACAGAAGAGACGAGCAAGTTTTAAGGTATTTAACCATTAAACTTGACAAGCATGCTGTTGTTTACAACACCAGAAGAAGAAACGGAGAATTTAACAAACCTAAGAAAGCTGAAGCACCTGCTGCAGAATTAAAGGTTGAAACTAAAACTGCACCTGCAAAAAATAGTAACGAAGAGGAGGAATAAGTTATGGCTAAAAGAAACAATTACAGATTTAGAAAAGCTCCTGTAGAAAGAGCAAAGAAGTATTGTAGATTTAAGAAAAACGGTATCAAGTATATCGACTACAAGAACCCAGATTTTTTAATGCCGTTTATTAACGAGCAAGGTAAATTATTACCAAGAAGAATTACTGGAACTTCTCTTAAATATCAAAGAAAAATAGCTACTGCAGTTAAAAGATGTAGACACATTGCACTCTTACCGTATGTTGCTGATCAATTAAAATAAGAACCCAAATTTTATAAAGAAATGGAAATCATATTAAAAGATTACGTTAAAGGATTGGGTGAGAAGAACGAAATTGTAACTGTAAAAAACGGTTATGGAAGAAATTACCTTATTCCTCAAGGCTTAGCTACAATTGCTACTCCTTCTGCTAAAAAAATGGCTGAGGAAAATGTTAGACAAGCTGCTCATAAGCAAGCTAAAGTTAAGCAAGATGCTGAAGCTATAGCAGAAAAACTGAACGGCCTTAAATTAGTTATACCAACTAAAGCAGGATCTAACGGTAAAATATTTGGTTCTGTTACCACAATTCAAATCGGTCAAACTCTTTCAGAAAGAGGTTTTGACGTTGACAAAAGAAAAATCTCTGCTCCAGATATTAAAAACCTAGGAGAGTATAATGCAACTATTAACTTGCACAAAGAAGTATCTGTTACCATAGATATTGAAGTAGTTCAAGGATAAATTACATATCAACATTAAATTAAAATCTCGATTCATTCATTTGAATTGAGATTTTTTTTCTTCCGCTTTTTGTTATTCGTGTCTTAGTGCTTCTATTGGGTTTATTTTAGATGCCTTATATGCCGGCCAAATACCAGCCGCTAAACCTACAATAGTGCAAACCAATAGTGCTAAGAAAATCCAATTCCAAGGTACAATAAAGCTACCCCCTATGTAATTAGATGTTAAGTTACCAATAACTAACCCTAATATAACTCCTCCAATTCCACCTATTTGACAAATTGTAATTGCTTCAATAATAAATTGATTTAAAACTGTACCACTTCTTGCTCCTATTGCTTTACGTGTTCCTATTTCTTTTGTCCTTTCTGTCACTGAAACTAGCATTATATTCATAAGGGCAATTGCTGCACCTAGCAATGTTATAGCGGCTATAAAAACAGCACCTAGTAAAATTATGTTTAAGTTTTCTAACAAAGCTTTAGAAATACTATCAGACTTTATAATTCTAAAATTACTTTCCTCTTTTATTTTAACTTTTCTTACTTGCCTAAATATAACCTCTGAATAAGCGGTTATATCGTCCATTGTAGTAACATCTTTTAGGGATACACCAATATTGTAACTTAGATTAGACCGTGGAAATTTAGCTCTAGCAAGAGTAACTGGAACCATAACAATTCTATCTCCTCCAAAATCAAAAGCACCACCTTTGCTAGCGAATAACCCTACTACTCTTAGTTTTACACCCCCAACTCGTATATGTTCATTTATACAGTTTGTAGCTCCAAACAGTTTTTCTTTTATTTCTTGTCCAATTATACAAACAGCAATATTTCTGTCAACGTCTGTTTTATTGAGATTTCTACCTTCTTCAATTTCATAACCCGCAACATCTATATATCCTTCATCTCCTCCAATTACTGATGTATTCGGATTAGTTTTTTCAGAACCACGTTTAGCAATTGCAGATCTCGAATTTCTTGAATTCATAGAAACTATGGCATCACGCCCAAACCGTTCTTTAAATTCTTCAGCTTGTTTGTAGTTAATAACTTCATACCTAACTCTTTTTGCATTTCTATTTAGGTTAAAGCCTGAAGACCTGTTTTGAATATTAAATGAGTTTGCCCCCATAAAACTAAAGTTTTTTACAAGGCTACTTTCAACACCATCTATGGCTGTAAGTATACCAACTAAACTCATTATCCCAATAGAAATTATAAGACAAGTAATTACTGTTCTTGTAATATTCCCTCTTATGGAATTTAAGGCAATTTTAATATTCTGTTGTAAAGTCAAAACTTGTAGTTCAAAGTAAGTGCATATTCAGCTCTTAATTTTAACCTTCTATAAAAGACCTTAATTTTTCGACTTTAATAACACAAAAGCTTCCATTAAAATATAAGAACTTTTAAATTCGTTGACTTTATGGTTTTGCTTGAAATTGAGTTTATGGAAATACTAGTTGATTTGTTAATGTTTATTGTTCCGGCAGGAATAGTGTTTGGAGTAACATATTTTCTTGTGAATAAATTTCTGCTCGAACAACGTAAAGTAAGATTGTTAGATATCAAGAAAGAGCAAACAAAGCTCATTACTCCTGTCAAACTCCAAGCTTATGAAAGACTAACATTGTTTTTAGATAGAATTAGTCCAGACAATCTTGTTCTCCGGCTTTCAAAATCTGGTCAATCTGCAAAGCAGCTTAGACAGGTTTTGATACAAACTATTACAGATGAATTTAACCACAACATCTCTCAACAAATATATGTTAGCGACCAAGCGTGGCAGATGATTAAGGAAGTTAAAGAGCAAATGATTGGTATTATAGAAAATTGTTATAATGATTGTTCAGAAAACGAATCAGGACCAGGCTTAGGCAAAATAATACTCACTAAGCTAATGGCTAATCAACAAATTCCAACCCAAAAAGCCATTGAACTATTAAAGAAAGAAATTGAAGTTAGCATTTAAAATAGTTGTATTGGTAATAATCCTCAGTTGTGGTTGTAAGCCTTACTCAGAAGTGTTTGAAAGAACTAAGCTGAATATTCAGATTGACTCTAATTACTTATCTAATAACAAAATAGAGAGAATAATTAAACCATATAAGGAGGGATTAATAGAGGAAATGTCTGCTGTAATTGGGCATAGCACTGCTTCCGTGGAGAAAAATAGACCAAGTAGTGCCTTGGGTAATTTTCTTGCAGATGCAATATTAGAAGAAACCAAAGAGAAACACCCTTATGCCGAAATATGCCTTTTAAATTATGGAGGGATTAGAAGTACCATAGACTCTGGTAATATTACAATTGGAGACATTTTTGAAGTATTGCCTTTTGAAAACGAAATTGTATTGTTAAAATTACCATCAGAACAAATTAGCGAGTTAATTAGCTTTATTAAATCTAAAGGAGGTGAGCCATTTACAAAAGAGCTTATAACCTTAAAGAAAAAAAGCCCTTATTGGGTTGTTACGAATGACTACATGGCAAACGGTGGTGACGATTATAGTATTTTAAAAAAATCGACTGAGAGGATTGATACCGGAATTAAACTGAGAGATGCCATTATTTCCTATATACAGAAAAATAAAGTAGTTAAGTACGATTTTAACAAAAGGGAATTATGAAACGTAGAGATTTTATATTAAAGTCGTCTTTGCTAATTGCTGGAGCATCTTTGGCACCTTATACTTTTGGTAAGAATAATGACAGATTAGTAATTCTACATACCAATGATTGGCACAGCCATATAGAACCATTTTCTAAAAATCACAAAAAATATCCAAACTTAGGAGGAGCTGCGAGAAGAGCTGCCTTAATTAATAAAATAAGAAACGAGCATAAAAACGTTTTACTTTTGGATTCAGGCGACATCTTTCAAGGAACACCATACTTTAATTATTATGGAGGTGAAATAGAGTTTAAACTAATGAGTAAAATGGGGTATGATTTTGCAACCTTAGGAAATCACGATTTTGATGCTGGAGTAGATGGCTTGGCAAAGCAACTGCCAAATACAAAGTTTAAATTCTTAAATGCTAATTACGATTTTCAGAACACTCCTTTACAAAATAAAATTGAGCCCTATTCAATAATTAGAAAAGGAAAATTTAAAGTAGGTGTATTTGGAATAGGCATTAAACTTGAAGGATTGGTACCTGAGAAGCACTTCGGTGCAATTCAGTATTTAGATCCAATAAAAAAAGCCAATGAAACTGCAAAGCATTTGCGTAACCAAGGTTGTAATTTAATAATATGCCTTTCTCACCTAGGTTATGAGTATGAGTCTAACAAGGTGAGCGATAAAGTTTTAGCTGCTAAATCCTCAAACATAGATTTAATATTAGGGGGCCATACGCATACATTTTTGAGTTATCCACAACCTTTTTTAAACCAAAATGGAAAAGAGATTTTTATTAACCAGACAGGTTGGGCAGGCATAAACTTGGGACGTGTTGATTATGAGACTAGTAGCTTAAACTCCGCAGCATTAAAGAGTTTTAGCTACGAAAAAATTTGTTAAAATCAAGTGTATAAAAATTTTTTAGAAACTTTTTTTACCCCAACTTGCACCTAATTAAGCAAAACTTATTAACGATTGAGCTAAAAACTTTACTAACATTATAATTTCTTTAAATTTATATGAGCGAACAACATGAAACCGTGTGGAACAAATGTCTTCAAACTATCAAGGACAATGTTAACCCACAAAGTTTTAAAACCTGGTTTACCCCAATAAAAACCCTCAAATTAGAAGATAAGGTATTAACCATTCAGGTGCCTAGCCAGTTTTTTTACGAATGGTTAGAAGAACACTATGTAGGACTATTAAAAAAAACATTAGAAAAAGAATTAGGAGCAGGATCTAAATTAGAATACAATGTAATTGTAGAAAATAGCGGTGGATCTAACTCAAGACCTTACACGGTAAATATGCCTACTCGTAATGTTATGCATAATAACAAAAACGAAATGGGTATGCCTATAAATTTATCGAACAACATCCATAATCCATTTATTATACCTGGACTAAAGAAACTTAATGTTGACTCGCAATTAAACGCAAGTTATACTTTTGATAATTTTATTGAAGGAGAATGTAACAGACTTGCAAGATCTGCAGGTTATGCCGTAGCAAATAAACCTGGAGGAACAGCCTTTAACCCTTTAATGATATTTGGAGGGGTTGGTTTAGGCAAAACTCATTTGGTGCACGCCATAGGCAATAGAATTAAAGAAATTTCAAGCAACAAGTCTGTTTTATATGTTTCATCTGAAAGATTTATTAATCAATATGTAGACAGTGCTAAAAACGGAAATTACAATGATTTCTTGCATTTCTATCAAATGATAGATGTATTAATTGTAGATGACGTTCAATTCTTTGCTAAGAAAGTGAAAACGCAAGAAATATTCTTCCAGATATTTAACTACTTGCACCAAAATCAAAAGCAGCTTATACTTACAAGTGATAGAGCTCCCAAAGATTTAAAAGATGTAGACGAGAGATTGCTTTCTAGATTTAAATGGGGACTAAGTGCAGATTTACAAAACCCCGATTTTGACACAAGAGTATCCATTCTTGAACAAAAAATGTATCAAGATGGAATTAAGTTTGCACCAGAGGTTATTGAATATGTTGCCAATAAAGTAGATTCTAATATTAGAGAATTAGAAGGTGCATTAATTTCTTTAATTGCTCAAGCATCTCTTAACAGAAAAGAGATTGATCTTGACATGACTAAGAAAATGATGAAAAACTTTGTTAAAAATTCATCTAGAGAAATTTCTATTGAGTTTATTCAAAAACTTGTGTCTGACTACTTTGGAGTAAGCGTAGATTTAATGAAATCTAAGACAAGAAAAAGAGAAATTGTTCAAGCACGTCAAATCTCAATGTTCTTCGCTAAGCAATTAACTCAAGCGTCACTCAAAAATATAGGCATGTATTTTGGAGGAAGAGATCACTCTACTGTTATTCATGCTTGCCAAACTGTAAATGACTTGATAGATACGGATAAAAAGTTTAAGTCTGATGTTGATGAACTTACAAAGCGTATAAAAATCAACACGTACTAAATAATTAATAGCATAAAAAAAGCCGGATTGAGTTTTCTCAATCCGGCTTTTTTGTGAGCATTGTATTTCTAATCCTCTACTATTAATTCAATTTCGTACTCAAGGTATAACTCTTCACCTCTTAATTCATCATAGAACTCTGCAAATGCAACTTGCATAACAGGTATTAAGAAAAAAAAACCTATTCCCAAGGTAAAGACACATAAAATAGAGAGCACGAAGTATATCACTCAAATTAAAAGTACTTAGTTTTATTTCCTTTCATCATTTCTTCACTTTTTCTCAGTGCATCCATTGGTTTAATAGTAGGCTCATTTGCTAATATGTACATTACCTGAGAATAAGCTAAGGCTTTAATAATTCCAGGAACGATTTATAGTAAAAACTCCAAAAATATAAAGAGCACCACTGCAAGGTATGTTACTAAAACATTGGCAAAATTGTTAAAAACTTCAAACAGGTCTTCAATTCTAAATACTCCATTTCTTCTACAATTAAGCAACCAAATGGACCAACCCAACATAATAGAGCCAGACAAAATTAAAGATACCAATGGTTGCAACCGTCACACCAGACAACAAGGCCATTAGTATAGTCGCCAACACCGCTTGTCCCCAATCTCCAGAAACTTTGAGTTTAGCTTTTGAAATTAAATCTTGATTTGAGGTAATTACGAAGTTATTCTTGTTATCAGTTTAATGAATAATAATTAGAGATAATCATGATTTCGAAGAATAGACTAATATAATCGCTATCATTGCACCCATTTTTCAATCAGCATCATGCAAAACATAAGAAACGTTGCCATAATAGCACACGTAGACCACGGTAAAACAACTTTAGTAGATAAAATGCTACTTGCCTGTCAGTTCTTTAAAGATCACGAAAAGCCGGGTGAACTTGTTATGGATAGCAACGACATAGAAAGAGAGAGAGGGATTACCATTCTCTCTAAAAATGTTTCGGTTCAATTCAAAGGCACAAAAATCAACATCATTGACACTCCAGGACACAGTGATTTTGGTGGAGAAGTTGAACGTGTTATGAATATGGCAGATGGTGTTATACTGCTGGTAGATGCATTTGAAGGACCTATGCCACAAACACGATTTGTTTTACAAAAAGCTCTTGAAGCTGGACTTAAACCTGTTGTTGTTGTTAATAAAGTAGATAAAGAAAACTGTACACCAGACGAAGTTCACGAAAAGGTATTTGACTTAATGTTTGCATTAGATGCTACAGAGGAACAATTAGATTTTGTAACTCTTTATGGTTCTGCTAAAAACAACTGGATGAGTACAGATTGGAGAACTCCAACTGATAATCTATTCCCTGTTTTAGATGCCGTTATTGATCACGTTCCACCGCCTGTGCAAGAAAAGGGAACGCCTCAGATGATGATAACTTCATTGGATTTTAGTAAGTACACTGGAAGAATTGCAATTGGTAAACTTAAAAGAGGAGAACTATTACCAAATCAAGCTGTATCCTTAGTAAAAAGAGACGGTTCTATTGTTAAATCAAAAATTAAAGAGGTTTTCTTGTATGATGGCTTAGCGAAAGTTAAAGTAGACAGAGTTGGTGCGGGAGATATTTGTGCAATTACAGGATTAGAAGGGTTTGAAATTGGCGATACTGTTTCGGATATAGAAAACCCAGAAGGTCTTCCAACCATTGCTATAGACGAACCAACTATTAGTATGTTATTTACTATAAATGACAGTCCATTTTTTGGTAAGGAAGGGAAATTTGTAACCAGTAGACATATTAAGGATAGGCTAGAACAAGAGTTAGAAAGAAATCTTGCAATGAAATTGGAAGAAACGGGTTCTGCCGATTCATTCTTAGTTTACGGAAGAGGTGTTTTACATCTGTCTGTACTTATTGAAACAATGAGAAGAGAAGGTTATGAATTACAAATTGGGCAACCAAGAGTAATCATAAAAGAAATAGATGGAGTAAAATCTGAACCAATTGAAGAACTAACCATTGATGTTCCTGAGCACCATAGTGGTAAAGTTATTGAATTCGTAACTCAACGTAAAGGCAACATGCTTACCATGGAACCAAAGGGAGATGGAATGCACTTAGAATTTGAAATTCCATCTAGAGGTATTATTGGTCTTAGAAACCACTTACTTACTACAACCCAAGGTGAAGCAATAATTGCACATAGGTTTAAAGAATTCCAAGAACACAAGGGTACAATTCCTCAAAGAATTAATGGTTCTTTAATCAGCATGGAAAACGGAAATGCCATTCCGTATAGTTTAAATAACTTACAAGAAAGAGGTAAGTTTTTTGTAAAACCAAATCAAGAAATATACGAGGGTCAAGTTGTAGGTGAGCATAGCCGTCCTGGCGATGTAGTAGTTAACCTTACAAAAGCTAAAAAACAAAGTAATGTTCGTTCCTCTGGAGCTGATGAAAAAATTAAATTAATTCCAGCTACAGTTTTTACACTGGAAGAGTCTTTAGAATATATTCAAGCTGACGAGTATGTTGAGGTAACCCCTGAAACAATTAGACTTAGGAAAATATATTTAAAAGAACACGAAAGAAAAAGAGCTAAAAATGCAGCTTTAAGTTAAGAGCTTCTTTTTTGCAAAATATTAGACCAATTACTCCTTATTTCTAGTCTTTTTTTATTATTATTTTTCATTTTTTAATCTCAAAACAAATAGAATAACTTTGCCTCGTGAGCAAAAATCTGTATTATCTCATACTGAAACCTCTATCCTATCTTCCGTATTGGGTTTTATACATTACGTCTGATTTTTTAAGTTTCATACTGTTTTTTACAATACCTTACAGAAAAAAGGTAGTTATGCAAAACTTAAAAAACTCCTTTCCTAATAAAAGTAAAAAGGAGTTGAACAAGATTGGTTTTAAGTTTTATAAGCATTTATGCGATTTAATAGTAGAGAGTATTAAACTTTTCTCCATTTCTCAAAAAGAAATTCTTAAACGATTAGTAGTTACAAACCCAGAGGTGATGGACCACTATTATAATCAAGGTAAACCTGTTTTATTGGTGGGTGGGCACTACAATAACTGGGAAATGCTTGCTGCCGGAATCGATTTGCAAGTAAAACACAAAACCGTGGGTATCTATACCAAATTGAGCAACCCATTTTTCAATAAAAAAATTCTTAAAAGCAGATCAAGATTTGGATTAAAAATGATCACCACACGAGAAGTAACGGCTTATTTTGAGAAAAACAAAGATGAACCTGCAGCAACAATTTTTGGAGCAGACCAAAGTCCAACATATAATAAAAAGGTATATTGGACCAACTTTTTAAACCAAGACACTGCAGTGGCTTTAGGTACGGAAAAATTCTCTAAGAAATATGACTATCCTGTTATTTATGGAGCTATTAATAAGGTAAAACGAGGCCATTACACGTTTACCTTGTCTGTATTATTTGATTCTCCCAACGACACAAAAGAAGGTGAAATCTCTGATGGCCACACTAAAATATTGGAGCAACAAATCCTAAAGCAACCAGAATATTGGCTTTGGACGCATAAAAGGTGGAAGAGAAAGAGAAAAGAGAATGAATAACTTAAATACCCCTCCTCAAATAGGTGATGGCGTTTTTGTTGCACCAACAGCAACCGTAATAGGTAATGTAATCCTTAAAGAAAATAGCAGTGTATGGTTTGGTGCAGTGTTAAGAGGAGATTCTGATGAAATAAGTATTGGAGAAAGAACCAACATTCAGGATAGTGCTGTTGTGCATTGTGACCCTGACGATCCAGTAATTATAGGCGACGACTGTATAATAGGGCATAGTGCAATTGTACACGGTGCTACATTAGAAAATAATGTTTTAGTGGGTATGCAATCCACCGTTTTAAACGGTGCAGTAATTGGCGAATTTTCTATAATTGGTGCAAATGCTCTTGTAACCGCCGGAACTATAATCCCCCCTTATTCTTTAGTTTTAGGTTCTCCAGCCAAGGTTATTAAATCAATTAATCAAGAACAGATCAAAGCCATAAAAGAAAATGCAGCTGTTTACGTAGAAAAAGCAAAGGAGTTTATTGAATACTATCGTAATCTAAAGTAAACTAAGAAATAAACTATCTATTCATCTCAACAATTGTTCTTGTTACTTAAAAAGCTATAAATAGTAATTTTTTATATCCTTATCTGATTTTTGAATATTAAAACCTACCGGTTTAGATTTATTTAGGATAAATTCGCATTAATAATTTATAAACTATCAAACATGTCAGTATTAGTAGGAAGAAAAGCACCTTATTTTAGCACAAAAGCAGTGATAAATGGAGGTACAATAGTTCAAGATTTTTCATTGGAACAGTTTAAAGGGAAATACGTGGTCTTATTTTTCTATCCCAAAGATTTCACTTTCGTTTGTCCAACAGAATTACACGCATTCCAGGAAAAATTAGAAGAATTTAACACTAGAGATTGTGAATTAGTTGCTGTTTCGACAGATTCAGAACAATCGCATTGGGGGTGGTTACAAATGCCAAAAGGAAAAGGTGGAATTGAAGGAGTTACTTACCCTATAGTTGCTGACACAAGCAAAACCATAAGCACAAACTTTGGAGTTTTAGCGGGTGATTACGATTACAACGAAAACAACGAATTAATTGCTACTGGTCCTATGATTGCATACCGTGGTTTATTTTTGATTGACAAAGAAGGAGTGGTAAGACACCAATTGGTAAATGACTTTCCCTTAGGAAGAAATGTGGACGAAGCTTTAAGATATGTTGATGCGTTGCAATTTAACGAGGAAAATGGCGAAGTTTGTCCTGCAAACTGGAGTAAAGGTTCTGACGGAATGAGTGAAACTCATGATGGTGTTGCAGATTATTTATCTTCTCACTAGGTTATACCTTAATAAATTTCAAGGGCTGCATTTGCAGCCCTTTTTTTGAGCTCAAAGTTTCATATTTATGGTCCAACCATTTGACTTAGCACACGCTTAACAAATGAAAGTTTAACACTGAAACGACACACAGTTTTCTATTTGCTTAAGTTTACATTCATAACTGTAAAAAGCGACAAAAAGGAAATTGATTAAAGGAATGTTTAATTCTTGAAATGGAAATTTTTTCTTGCAAAAGCATGCAACGGAAACTTATTCGATTGAATTCATATCTATCAGAGCAACCGACGGCTAATTTATGTAGGAGAAAAAAGGGCATCTTTACATAGACTGAAAAATAAGAAGGCAATGATGAAAACAACTTAGTTTAATGTTAAGGGATGTTTAAGTCTCCCTTTTTATGTTAAAAAGATTGAATAGTTAACTTCGTATGCGATGAAGAAGTTGATTTTGTTATTGATGGTTATCTCTGGATGTATCGAGCCTCAGCAAACAGAAGTAAATAATTTTGCAGATAACCAATTAGTGAATATTTACGACCTTCAAGATCAAAGAAACTCTGAAAAACTTATACCATTTTTAAAGGCTAAAAAAGAACACCATAGAGTTGCAGCGGCCTTAGCATTTGCTAGTATTAAAGATACTTTAGCTATTCCATACCTTAGCCAAATAATACAAATAGATCAAGATGAATTACCCAGAAGGGCTGCAGCATTTGCCTTGGGTCAAATTGGCCATAGCAAAGCTCTTAAGGTACTTCGTTCCTCTTTTGATTCTGAGCTTTCTAAAACTAACCAAAGATATATTCTAGAAGCAATTGGTAAATGTGGAGATTCCTCCACCATTACTCTTTTTGAAAAAACAAACTATCAAGATTCTACATTAAAATTAGGGTGGGCTTACGGAGTGTTTAGATTAAGTTTAAAACGACTTACAAGCAACACTCTTACCAAAAGAATGTTAGCGTTGTTAGAAAGTGAAAACTCACTGTTAGAACAAGAATTAGCCAGTCATTTTATAACAAGGCACTATAGGTTAACAAGCCAACCTGCAGGTAGCCTTACAGAAAAATTAAAGAAGATTGCTCAATCAACAACCAACCAAAGCCTAAAAGATAGGTTAAATAGCACTCTATTGTACGTTGCTCCAATAAGGGAACAATTTAGTTGGAATTGGACTAAAACATACAAGAATTTAGGTGACTATGACAAAGTAAAAGCTTTGGAAAAATTGGAAATAAAACACCCTAAACTTATAGATTTTTGTTACGCTATTGCTACAGATTCATCGCACAGTCTTGCTGTTAAAACCGCCGCGTTCCAAAAGTTTGTAGATGCTCAAAATCAATTGAATACTGACCAACTAGGGCATAAAAAAATGGAAGATGCTTTAAAATTTGCTCTTAAATCAAACAATATGGCCTTGCAAAGTATTGCAGCTATTGAATTACAAAATGAGAAATACTTAGCTTCCACTGATATTTGGTTACCAATTCTTAGTAAGACTAAAAAAAAGATTACACTTCCGCAACAAGCAGAAACGTATATTGATGTTTGCAGAGCAATTGAAGCACAAGGGGGAGCAAAATTTAATGGATACAAACCTGCTTTTAACCACCCAATAAATTGGGAATATGTAAAAACCATTCCACATAACGAACAGGTAATAATTGAAACCACTAAAGGAAACATTATTTTACAACTGTTTGTTAATGAAGCACCGGGTACGGTAAGTAATTTTTTACATTTGGTAGATAGCAATTTTTATAATAATAAGTTTTTTCATCGTGTAGTTCCTTTATTTGTAATACAAGGTGGTTGTCCGAGAGGTGATGGTTGGGGTGGTTTAAACTGGACACAACGAAGTGAGTTTTCTAATTACCAAACTTACAAACCAGGAACATTTGGCATTGCAAGTTCAGGGCAAGATACTGAAGGGGTGCAATTTTTTATCACCCATTGTCATACGCCACATTTAGATGGAAGATATACCATCTTTGCTAGAATAATTGATGGTATGAGCGTGGTAAATAGTATTGATGTCGGGGACAGGATAATTTCCATCAAAAGAAATCCAACTAAAATTGAAATTGGTGAAGATAGCTAGTTTAAACATGCCATTCATATTCAACCCTCTTACTTATTACAGTGCTTCTTAAACTAGCTTGGAGAAACATTTTTAGGAATAAAAGGAGGTCTTTAATCTCTGTTTCTTCTATAATATTTGCCGTAGTTTTTGTTGTTTTTATGCGTTCATTGCAATTTGGAGCGTATGATAATATGTTAAAAAATATAGTTGGCTCCTATATGGGATATATTCAAATCCACAATACAGACTATTGGGAAGAAAAATCCATTGATAATAGTTTTCTAGTTTCTGAAGTTGAAGATATATTAGACATACCACAAGTTAGTTATGTTGATACAAGAATTGAAGGTTTCGCCTTGGCGTCAATTAAAAATAAGAGTAAACCAGTGGCAATGTTGGGTTTAGACCCTGTAAGTGAGAGTAACCACCTAAATTTGGATAAAAAGATAATAGAGGGTGCATATCTATCTGAAGATCAGCAAGGCCTTCTAGTTGGCAAAGAATTAAAAGAAATACTGAAAGTTTCCGTTGGTGATTCTCTAGTATTTCTAAGTCAAGGATATCAAGCTTCGTTTGCAAGTGGTATTATGCCAATAGTTGGGGTAATAGATTTAAAATCTCCTGAACTAAACAAACGAACAGTTATACTGAATAAAACGCTTGCACAAAATTTCTTTGGGCTTGAAAATATGGCAACTACTGCTGTAATTGGTTTTAAGGATGACCATTGGGAAAAAATTGAAAAACTCGTCAAACAAAAAACCAAAGGAAGAGATTTACGTGTAATTAACTGGCAGCAAATGGTACCGGAACTTAACCAACTAATAGCAGTAGACAAAGCTGGAGGGACTTTTGTGATGCTAATATTATATTCCATTATAACCTTTGGCTTACTTGGAACTATTATTATGCTAACCGAAGAAAGAAGCTTTGAATATGGTGTTTTAATATCTATTGGTATGGCAAAAAAGAAGCTAATAACAGTAGCGTACTTAGAAACAACAATTATGGCAATGGCTGGGGTTATACTTGGTTTAATTGTAGCTTTTCCATTTGCATTATACTTTAACATCAACCCAATTAACATATCTGGACAAATGAAAGAAGTAGTGGAAAACTTTGGATTTGAAGCACTTATCCCTACATCTTTAGATCCAAAAATAGCGGTGCAACAAGCCACAATAGTCCTTATTCTTGTTCTTATAGTAAACATCTATCCTTTACTAAAAATTAAAAATCTTGAACCTGTTAAAGCAATGAAATCTTGATTTTTAGAATAGCTTTTAAAAACATTTGGAGAAACAAGCTGAGAAGCTGGGTGCTAATTGCTGCAATTGCCATTGGCATTTTTGGTGGCTTAGCTGTTATATCTACAGCAAACGGGCTTACTAAAATGCGGCAAAAAAATGCGATAAAAAGCTATGTAAGTCATCTTCAGATTCACAATCCAAAATATTTAAAATACGGAAATGTTATCGATGTTATTTCCAACTCTAAACTTGAAGACTTTTTAAATAAGAGCAAAGAAGTAGCCGCTTTCTCAAAAAGATTAAAAATAGAAAGTTTTGTTGAAAGCGTTGGCGGAAATGGCGGGGTAATATTAAACGGAATTGAACCTAATAATGAACGCCTTGTAACCAATATATTTTCTCAATGTATTAATAACAACTATTTTAATAAATTCGGCAAAAGACCTCCAATAATCATTAGTGAAAAACTAGCAAAGCGATTAAATGCTGAAGTAGGAACAAGCATAAAATGCTCATTTACCGACATACGAGGAGAACCTAGCTTAGGTGTATTTAAGATAATTAACATTTTTAGTACTTCTAACTCTCTATATGATGAAGTAAATGCATTTGTATTGCTAAAAGATTTGGCAGTTCTAGCAAAAGAAGAACACGTTCACGAATATGCAATTATTGCAAGAGACGCCAAAAACGTTGAGAACCTCCGTAACAACCTGAGCTCTAATTTTAAAAATCTTCAAACTGATAGCTGGAGAGCAATCGCTCCTGAACTTGGATATGCAGACAAAATGATGGAAATAGTTATGACACTTTTTTTGATAATTATTATGCTTGCCTTAGCCTTTGGAATAATAAACACAATGCTAATGGCTGTGTTTGAGCGAAAAAAAGAGATTGGAATGTTACTCTCTGTAGGAATGAATAAACGTAAAATATTTTGGATGATATTATGGGAGTCCATTTGTCTTGCAATAATTGCAGGGCCAATAGGTATACTAATTTCTTACGGAGTAATAAGTTTGTTTTCTATTATAGGAATTAATGTTGCTTTTGCTGCTGATGGTTTAAGAAGTGTTGGCTTAGATAGTACAATATATCCTTCCTTAGATAACAAGTTTTATTGGTTAATGACAGCATTAGTTATTATAACTTCCATACTATCGTGCATATACCCGGCAAGAAAAGCATTACAACTTAATCCTTCAGAAACACTAAGAACATCAGTATAAAATCCATGATAAGAGTAAAGAATATTCGCAAAACATATAGCAATGGGAATTTTAATGTTGATGCTGTACAAGGTGTTAGTTTAGAAATAAACCAGGGAGAGTTTACCGCAATTGTTGGACCTTCTGGTAGCGGTAAAACCACACTTTTAAATTTAATTGGCGGACTCGATGTTCCAAATTCAGGTGAAATACTGATTGGAGAACAGAACATAGCCGAACTTTCAGAAAATGAATTAATTGATTTTAGACTTCATCACATTGGTTTTGTTTTTCAGAGCTATAACCTTATCCCAGTTTTAACTGCCAAAGAGAATGTAGAGTTTTTAATGTTGCTACAGAAAAAATCAGAAAGTGAACGTAACGAAAGAACACTTCAACTGTTAAAAGCTGTTGGATTAGAAAACCAAACAGATAAAAAACCCAATGAAATGAGTGGTGGGCAACAACAACGTGTTGCTGTTGCAAGAGCTTTAGCAAGTAAACCAGATTTTGTTTTAGCCGATGAGCCCACAGCAAATTTAGATAGTGCTTCAACTCAAAATCTATTGAACATTATGGCAAAACTTAACAAGGAGGAAAATACAACTTTTGTTTTTTCTACCCACGACCAAAGAGTCATTGATAGAGCCAATAGAATTATTACAATAGACGACGGAAAAGTAGTTAGTGATGTAAGGAATACAATAGCTTAAGAATAAACTAAACTTTATCCCTTAAAGAAATTTAAGAATGTTTAAGCCAATAAATAAGCAAAAAGTTAATTAGTTCTAATTAGCTACTAACAGCAAACACTCGTCTTCTTTTACCCTAAAAATCTTTATATATACCAATAATTTTTAACTTTGGGTCGTTTATAAGTCAATGCGAAAAATACTTACAGTTTTATTAGCTGCTATTAGTTGTGTTTCTGTTGCTCAAATAGGTGGCACCAGTGCATTTACTTTCGCTTTAATTGAAAACAGTGCAAGGCATACTGCTCTTGGTGGTATTTCCATTACAAACACAGATAACGATCCCGGTTCTGCATTTCAAAACCCATCTTTATTAAATAAAAGTATGCATAACACGGCTTCTGCAAGCTATGCCAACCATGTTGCAGATTTAAATTATGGTTTTATTAACTATGCTCGGCATTGGGATAGTATTGGTACTTTTATGCTGAGTATGGGTTATTACGATTATGGAAAATTTGCAAGAACCAATATTGCAGGAGAAGAAATTGGTGAGTTTAACGCAGCCGATTACGTTTTCCAAATTGGGTATAGTAGAACTTTTAACGATAAATTATCTTATGGTGGAAATGTAAAATTTTTATACTCTGCATATGAGGCGTATGTTAGTACTGCTGCCGCCATTGATTTAGGTATTTCTTACATTGATTCTGCTAACCTTTTATCCGCTGCATTTATCATTAAAAACAGCGGCTATCAAATGATTAAATTTGATGACAATAGCCCTAGAGAGCCTCTACCATTTGATATAAATGCCAGCGTGAGCAAAAAACTAGCCCACAACCCTCTTAGGTTTACGCTTACCTTGCATAACTTACATCGATGGAACAACTCTTATGTAAACATTAATGCTAGAAATAAGGAGATTGATCTAGAAACAGGTACCATAAAAAACCAAAAACTTGGTTTTGGCGAAAAAGCAATGAGGCACTTGATTTTTAATACAGAATTAGTTTTCTCAGACAATTTTCAAATAAGGGGCGGTTATAATCACCAAAGAAGAGCAGAATTATCCCCAGAAAACAGACGAGCATTAACTGGCTTTAGTTGGGGCTTTGGTATAGGTATAAAAAAGCTTTTTTTAAGTTATGGCAGTGCTGGCTACTTCCCTGGAGTTGCGTCAAACTATTTTTCTGTTTCTAGAGATTTGTCCAGTTTTAAGAAAAAATAATCTTCCATAATAGGTTCTTAGTTCTAGTTGATTAGTTGAACAAATGCATTCACTAAAAATTCTTTGATTTATAAAAAATAGCATTAAGTTTGACTCACCTTGTTTAACAAAATAAACATAGCTATTGATGGTCATTCAAGCTGCGGCAAAGGTACACTCGCTAAAAACATAGCTAAAGAATTAGGTTATACTTTTATTGATAGCGGTGCAATGTACAGGGCAGTCACCCTTTACTTGCTTCAAAATAACCATAGCCTGCAAGAAGTAGAGGAAGACCCTGCACTTTTGGGAAACATTAAAATTCATTTTCAATACAACCCCGAAACCGAATTTTTTCAAACTTTTTTAAATGGAAAAAACGTGGAAAGCACAATTAGGGGAATGGAAGTGGCTAGAAACGTTAGCAAGGTTAGTGCAATAAAAGAGGTTCGAGATTTTTTAGTTGCAAAACAGCAAGAAATGGGACGAGAGAAAGGCGTAGTTATGGACGGTAGAGATATCGGAACTGTTGTTTTCCCTGAAGCTGAATTGAAAATTTTCATGACTGCAAGCTCAGAAATACGTGCAAAAAGAAGGTACGATGAGCTAAAGAAGAAAGGAGTCCAGGTTAATTTTCAAGAGGTACTATACAACATTAAAGAACGTGATTATATCGACTCTAACAGAGCGGAAAGTCCTTTATCAAAGGCAGAAGATGCCATAACTTTAGATAACTCATCTATGAGCAAAAACGACCAAGCTAAACTTGCTTTACAATGGGCCCGAGGAGTTATAAAATCTCTTGCAACCTATTAAGCTATATCGTTTATTAATATTTCTAATAGTAGGCTATTTAGCCTTCTACTTTATTGCTCTATTCTTAAACTTGCATTTAATTCCACTTGCTTGGATTGACGAAATAATGGGCCTAGACCCCGCATTAAATCTCTTAAACGGAAATGGGTTTACATCACAAATATGGGGACACCCTGGCTCAGAAACTCTTTTCTTAGCTTATCTTCCATTGCAAGGATTAGTTCATTTCATAAACCAAAGTATTCTACCTTTTGATATTTATTGGGTTCGTTTTCCTTGGGCAATTTATCTGTTAATAGGAGCTTTAATAGTTTACAAAACTTTTAAAAAGGGTGGCGTTGAAACTGCTATTGCTCTATTGGCAACGGTGTTAATATTAAACGAAAAATCTCTGTTTGAAACAACCAGAGGCGTTAGAATAGAATCCCTAATTTTTCTAATTATAAGCTCTATTTGGTATTGCAAAATAAAAGAATGGAAAGTGTTCCAAGCTTTTTTATCTAGCACACTTTTAATTGCACATCCAAATGTATGGCCAATTGCATTGGTGTTTTTTTTAGATGCATCTTTTAATTATAACAACTCCAAATTATTAAAGTATAAAATAAAGCCAAATCCCTTATGGCTATTTCCAATTATCATCCTGATTGGTTATCTGTTTTTTATAAATTTCGACATTGAACTTTGGAAAAGTCAATTTTTATTCCAAGGCGAAAACCATAAAGCTAGCAGCAATTTTTTAACCAAGATTTACGACCATTTAATTACGCGATTTTGGCCATATTATAAAACACAACCTTGGGTGCCCTCTATAATTTACATTGCTCTGTTTTTGTCTGTTAAAGGTTTAATTAAACGAAGAACAAGCACCTTACAAATGGCACTGCTGCTTACCCACTTTGTATGGTTCATAATACTTGGGCCCTACCATAGGTATAACAATATTTTGTTTTATATCAGCGTGTTCTACCTTGTAAAAAGTATTAACCTTAAACCCATAAACCTAAAAAACCCAAAACTAGTTTTAGTATCTATTATACTCCTACTCTTAACAAGTGTTGATGTAGCTTCTAGACACGGAATAGCTATTCTTCAAAGAGATGTGAGAAACCCTTATCCTGCAATAGAATGGATAAAGCAAAACTTATCAAATGAAGCTACTTTAGTTGCTGGGCATAATATTGCTTATTACGCAACAGCTGAAACTAAAACAGATTACTTATTGCACAATGAAAAGCCGTATAAATTTAATTTTGACCAATATTCTGCTTTTGTAATCATAGCAGACAAACAGCTAAATATTAAGGGTTTAAATCTAAAAAGTGAATACGAAAGCACTTCTGTTTTTGAAAAAAAACTGAAACTACAAATCAACAAACCAACGTATAGGAACCTGTACTATTATAAAACCAATAATAAAGCAATTTTTAATGAAAGCTTGTTGTTTCTAAATTCTACAAATACCAAAGTGAGATAATTATCTAACTATGGTTACAGTACCTTTTTTTCTATGTCGCTCATTGTCCCATCCTTTATAGGTTACAATCCAGACATAAACATTGCTTTGTTTCAAACCAAAATCTTTATAATTACCATCCCAAGCATTGTTCTTATTGGTGCTTTCAAATACTTTTTCTCCCCAGCGATTATAAATCTTCATTTCAAACTCACGCACAAAAACATCACTCCAACCAAAAACGTCATTTAGATTATCACCGTTAGATGTAACTCCGCTTGGAACAAAAACTAAAGGTGGTTGTATTAAATATATATCATTACTTCTACTTGTGGCATCTTCGCTCCCAACACCTTCATATGCAAGTACACTAAACCAATACCCGCCCCAATCAAAGTCCAAATCACTATCAATATAGGTTCTTTTATTAAAATCTATTCTAACCAAAGGTACAAGATCTCCGGTATCTACTGCTCTTAATAATTCGTAGTCAGCTACTCCACCTTTCCAGCTTAAATACTCATCCCAATTCAAATCAAACTTAAATCTCGGAACCTCATTTTTTTTATTTAGGCTTTCTCCTCTAATAACAATGGAACATCCATAATTACTAAGCATACTTAAGTGTCCACAATTGTCACTAATTCTAATCTGATAGCAGTAAGATATTTTGTTTACATTAACGTCTTCATCAATAAACTCTATTTGATCTCTGTTGTATATAGATGTGAGATAAGTTAAGCTTCCTTTTCCTCTTTCTCCCTTGTACACCTCATAGTGGCCAAAGTCATCTTCTTTAGACCGCAGCCATTGGACACTTAGCGTTTGGTCTTTAACTGTTACCGTTTTGAGATAAGTTGATTCTACCGGGACTTCGTGCTCTTTTGTACTGCTTAAATCATAAGATTTAGGGCCTAATTCGTTACAAAGATTTTCTACTTGCAAATAGTAGGTATAGTTTCTCTCTCTTGGATTTATAACGTCACTATCTGTATAAATTCCAGAGCCTTGGCTATAAATGGTATCAATTATTTTAGACGTGCCATTTGGCCATACCTTGTGTAAATACATCCTGTAGAAATACCTTGATGGATTTACTAAAGCCTCCCACTCAATTTTAAGAGCATTTTGGCTAATAAAATTTAAGCACATTACTTCCGGTGGTTCTAAAACTGGTGGTGGTGTTACAACTACTTTAAAACGAGATAAACTGTCTTTAGAAGCAGGACACCCAATATCAAATGCGTGAGCTTCAATTGTAAATGTATCTCCAACTAGTTCACATCCAGGATTAACGCTAAAATCAGCGTCAAGCTGAGTCTGTTCTTGATAAAAATCTCTACGGTTTAAAAACGCGTCTTTAATTTTAACAGGATAAGTTAAATATAAAGAAATAGTATCATCGTCGGGATCTGAAACTGTATAGAGAAAATCCAATGTATCCAATGCATTTACAGTAAAAATCTCTTCTTGCAGATTTGGTTTTCTATTTAAATTCCCAAATGCTAACTTAAAGGAGGCATTACTGCATCTTGGGCTTGGATTAGTCTCTGCATACGCTCCTTTTGTTGTCGGAAAATCACTCACTCTCTGCGTTTGTCCATCAGAACTTGGCGGACAACTGCTACATACACTCTGGTAAATCACTCCTCTTTTGTCGAATCTACTGGTACCGCCATCTACGTGATCATCTGTAACATTGCCTCCAAAATAGGTTGCATATAATAGCTCTAGAGCATCTCGCCTAAATACAGATAAGTGAAAATCATTTCCATCTGTTACTTTTTGTAATGCATCTGAAGTTACAGGCATTCCACTTAATGGGGTTTGAGGGCCTGTATATAATGAACTTCCCCAGCCACTTACAAAAATTTTACCACACTCGTCTACTAAAAACGCATTTATAGTTATATCTGGTTGTTTTTTGCCACTTCCAAACACTGTAGTAAGTATAACATTATCTAGGCCATTGTTAAACTTACTAATAAATTGGGAAGCTCCAGCATTATAATATACATCACCTTTTACTGGCATATCACCTTCCGAGTGACCTACAACAAAAACGTTTCCGTACTTATCTAAATCTAAAGAAAGTATTTGATCATAACCATCTGTGCCCCAATAACCGGTTCGCATTAAGGTTCTTCCGTTGTTAGAAATCTTTGCTACAAATCCATCGGTTCTACCTCCGTTGTAACCCGAGCCTATACTCGAAGTTGTATTTTTAAGATTTGTGCTTGATGTTCCTCCGCTGATAAACAAGTTACCATCTGCGGCTACATCAATACTGTAAATTGCATCGTCACCATTGCCACCAAAGTAACTGCTCCATTTTAAATTATTAAGTGACTGTGAAAAACAAAAAACAACTCCATCCTGATATTTGTCTAAATCAGATTGAAATGCACCTAGAGTTACAGGGAAATCGGTGGATCTAGTGCAAGTTGCAACATAGATATTCCCTAAAGTATCTAAGTTTACTTCTCCCCTAAAGTCATCAGCGTAAAAATAACGAGTTCTTCCATTTTGGTTTAATCCATCTACTCCCGAACCACCAATATATGTGGAACCAATAAGCGTGGAACCATTTGCACTAAACTTTGACAAAATAATATCAGTACCCCCTTTTTTTAGGGGGTAAGGAGCTCCAATGGAGGTAGGATAATTACTAGAATAAGACGTACCCATTACTATCAACTGGTTGTTTTTATCCACTATTAAACTGTGAGGATACTCATCACTTGCACCACCTAAATACGTAGCATATAATAAATTAGAACCGGTATGGTCGTATTTACTTATGGATATATCACAGGCCAAATTTGCAGGTTCATTACCTAAGCCTCCATTATAAGTAAAACTAAAGGCTCCTGGCGTTGCAGGATATCTACCAAAACTTCCACTTGGACTTGTTGCAATACCTCCCGCATATAGATTGCCACTACTATCAAAAGTTGCTGTAAAACCAAAATTGTCTACCGAACTGCCAGAGTATGTAGAAAAAATAAGTTCTGGGTCTATAACTGTAGTTTCTCCTACAAGCTTATTTTTTGGTTTAAAACCTACAAAACCGTCCTTTTGGATATACTCCAGCTCTATAGTAGTGCTGACACCACCATTTATGGAGTATGAAATAGGCATTACCTCAGAAAAAGAACCAAACCTCGAGTTTATTGTTAATCGATCCTTAGCAACATCAACATCGTTAGCTCCAACAATGTTTATTTTAATATCATCGATATTTGCCCCATCATTTAGTATAAAATTATATTTAAACCTTTGGTCAATGGCTTGATATTCCAAGTCAATATTTGGATATATATTTTTATATAAAACAGTGGTATGCTTCAGCACATTTGAAGCCCACTTGGTTCTATCCTTCCCTAAGAAAAAATTGTAGTGTTCTTTATTTGTTTCAGTGCCTTTGAAATTTGACAAATTAGCTCCTACAAACTCAAACTTTATGTGCTGATAATTTAGCTTTCGTTCTTTAGGGTTTCGTTTAAGCTTTAATTGCTTGTGTTCGTGTAAATCGTGCATCCAACTTTCCCACTTCTCAACGTCATGTAAGAGCACAGAAAACCCTTCTTGATCTAAGTAAACTGTTTGAGTATGATAATCAGCCTGATAACTAATTTGATTATCAAATTGCCCTTTATTTTCTACAAACCCAACTTGTGCAAAAACACTACCTATTGTAAAAGATAGTAAAACAGCTGATATTGATCTTAAAAGAATAGACACAACTTTGTTTTACAAAGACGTGCAATTTACGTAAAAGGTTGCAGATTTAGTAATAACTATTTAGCCGGATTGTAATAAAATGTACGAACGATGTATGAATAATTACGCCCGTCTGACAATGTTACCTTTACATCGAACTTTGACTTTTTGGGCATTGCCATTTTGTTAAACGTTGGCTTAAATACGAGTGTTGGAGCTCCATATCCAGAGACAAATTGCTCAACATTAACTTCTAGAGGTTTTCCATCCTGCACTACCTCTACTTTTGCATTACTCAAATCCCTATAGAGTGAAAAAGTCCAATTATCAAACAACATTATTTGAGGAACATCACCTTTTGGAGGCCAGCAAACTGGATTATCCATGTATTGCATTGTATCTGTACTTCCAGAATCATCTAAAGCCCATATAACTGCTACGTCATTAGTAGAACCGTGCCCGTATACTTTTCCGTTTGGATATAACAACCATCTTCTGTTTCCAGCTCCAGGATTTTTATCTGCCATAATATATGTTACGGCCATAGACGTGTTTGCATCTTTAATTAGTAATGAATGCTTTGCTGCATATGCTCCTTCATCGGTAAAGCATCTCCAAGATTTAGTTGGGTTATGATCTAACTTTCTGTTTGCCGTCATCATTAAGGCTGCGTCTTGGCAAAACTCATTTGTTGCTGCATCAAATAGCACCTCTGTAACACCAGCGTTTCTTCTAAAGTAATTAATTCTATTTGCGACCTTATTTTGGATGCCCAAATCAATCTTACCCGCATCACAATCACTTGTACTTCCTGACCATTCAAAAGCTTCAATTTCTACTCCATTTTGGTCTTTTCCTCTAGTTTTTGTTAAAAAGTAATTTTGATAGAAATCCTCTCTAGCTATATACTCCAATCGCTCTGAGTGATTTTGGTCTGGTGCAAATGCCATTTGTTCTGCCATTACGTCTCTTGCAGATGAAAATCTATTTGCTGCAATTAACAATCCCAAATACTTGTCATTTACCTGAAGAATCTTATCTAAATTCTCATCACTTTTGTTATCGTTATACTCAGCTATCATTAGAGAATATAAAGCTCCTTGCTCATCAACATCAATTCGCAAGTATTCCTTTTCCTTAATAATTTTGCTTCTTAATGCTTTTAATTCTGTATTTCCAGGATACCTTTCAATTGCTTTTTGCAATATAAAAGAAGCAAATGGCAATTCTTTTGTTTGATAAGCATAATCCGTTATTACACTCCATCTTGCAGCTACATCTGCTTCAGAATTAGACTTTGCCGTTTTTTGAATATACTTTTCTAGGATATAGTCTGATGCCTGCAAATGCTTATATGTCTGAAAGTATTCAGCTAACTTCCAAAGTACATTTTCTGACTTTTTCTCAACAAACACATCTGTTTCTTTAATTTTTTCTGCTTGTTTGAGCTGTGACTTCGCTACCTTTTCATTTATAAATTTTGATATTAATGTATCTGCATCAGCCTGTTGATCAACTTTTAACTTGTTTTTTATCAGGTAAATGAATAAAGCGTTTTCTTGGTGCAATAACTCCTCATCAACTGGGATATAAGAAAGTGATTCTTGTACATATTCCAACATCAAATTAGACGGAGGCATTCCTTTTAACTGATCCAATGTTACTTTCTTATGGTAAAAATTTATTTTAGCATCGTTATTAAAAAACTTTCGTCCAGTAGAGATATAGTATTTAGCACTATCATATTGCTTTTTCTGCCAATATTTATCAATAAAATAAGCAAATGGTTCTACAGTTTTGAAAGCTTCCTCGTCACCTTTAGCTTTATCCTCACTGTTCCAAACGATTAGTTGCTTATAGTGTTTCTCGCATTTAGCGGAATCTTGATATAGCAAAGCACATTTCCCCGCCATATAGTACGCATATCTATTTCCGTTTAAGGCATATGCATCATCAAACATCACCATAGCTCTTGACATTTTATTAATTTTGAATTGAGCTAAGGCTTGTTCATTTTGTCTTTCTACAATTCCATCAACCACATCAGAAAAAGATTCAAATACGCCATCATTCTCATCTTTCTTTCTACCCTTTTTTAAGGATTTAACTGCCAACTTTATTGCCTCCGGGTGTTTTTCAAAATAAAGTGGATTTTTTGCGTTGAAATACAATGCTTGAGCATAATAATAGTAAGTTTCTGGGTATTTTTTCATTGCTTGGCTTTCTAAGTTGTCCAATGAAAGTTTCTCAACCCTTTTATAATTACTATCCTCTACCGCCATTTCAATTTTCTCAAATTGAGCATTAGCAGTTACAGAAAATGCTATTAAACAAAGAAATAATAAAGATTTTGTTAGTGACGTCATTTTATGTTACAATTATATCTACTTTAGTTTCAAACTCCAAGCCAAAGGCTTACTTGCAAACTTAGCCTTTGTTTGCGGCCAAATTTCTCTAAATGTTTCAGAATTACGATAAGCTGCTAAACTCTGCTCGTTTAGCCATAAACTGTGTGTAAAAACAACATTTTGATCTTCTGTATCCTGATACATTTTAAGCTTTAAAATACCAGGCATAGAAGTAATATCTTCTTTTATCGTTTCAAAATAGGATAAAAAACTAGACGTTTCTTCAGGTTTAAAACGCATTTTTACTAAACGTAAAATCATAATTTTTCTATAATAAGCGGTTTGTATTTTCGTAAATTCAAGAGCTGCTTAGCACTGCTTTTTTTAATAGCCACTACTAGATAACCGTGATCTGAAAAGTAGCACAAAGGATCTCCCTCTTTCACATCTGCGAAATTATTTGAGATTTTACTTACAGAAGAATGTCGACTTAAGTGAATTTGGTATCTCCTGTTTTCTACAAAATCAAGAAACTCACTCTCAGTTATATTAGTGTAGGCATTCCCAAAATGATCTACAAACAAAACAGTCCCCCGCAATTCATTCTCATCTTTAACGGGTTTTAAGCCAGTATTGGTGTTTATTATATCTGTCTTTTGTGCAACTTGGTCTAAATTGTAATTGGCATCAATTAGCTTTTCAATAAACGGAAGATAAACATTTTGAATTTTTTGCTCATATGTTTCAGTAGGAATTAAATAATAGCTTCCATACGATTCTCCAAATATCAGCGACAAGATCCCATTGTCTGGGGCTAAGAAAAAATGCCCATTATATTTTGCCACTAAATGTCCATCAAAAGAGGTAGCAACAACATTGGTAGCGAGTATATGTATGCTGTTTTCCTCAAAATCCTGATATACCATAGAACTTAAATAGGCAGCCTCCACAATATCGAACGGTTCAATTCTACTTGTTATTTCAATTAATGGCAATGCTATGTCTGTTTGGTGCATTGCTCCTCTAAACGAAGCCATATAATGCGAATCCGCTCCAAAATCACTTAAAAATGTGAGTACAGACATTTTAAATACCTAATTTAGCAGACGAAAATAAGAACAGAACCTAACATTTCTCAGAAAATACCTTGGCAGAAAAAAAATATTTAATCGAGGAGATAAATCCATCCCGATTTTTTGGACCTTATAACAGTTATTTTAAACTTTTTAAAGCAAAATATCCTTCACTCAATATTTCTTCACGAGGAAACCAAATTACACTAAAAGGTGAAGACGCTAACATTGAAGAAATTGTAACAGCCTTAGACTCTATTGTAAAGTACTTAAAGCTAAATCAGCAAGTTACACTTGGCGACTTGGAACGAGTGGTGCACGGAGAAGAAAATCCGAAGCCAAAGGAAAAAGGAATTATTATTCACGGCCAAAGCGGTAGGATAATAACAGCCAGAACCAAAAATCAGCAAGAGCTGGTAGATAAAGTAGATAAAAATGATTTAGTTTTTGCAATTGGCCCTGCAGGGACCGGTAAAACGTATACCGCTGTAGCTTTGGCAGTTAGAGCACTCAAAAACAAAGAAGTTAAACGAATAGTTCTGTGCAGACCGGCAGTAGAAGCTGGTGAAAGTCTTGGCTTTTTACCCGGGGATATGAAAGAAAAAATTGACCCGTACTTACGCCCCTTATACGACGCTTTGCTTGACATGATTCCTCCAGATAAATTTAGAGGTTATATTGAAAAAGGCATTATTGAGGTTGCTCCTTTAGCATTTATGCGAGGCAGAACATTGAATAACTGTTTTGCCATACTGGATGAAGGTCAAAATGCAACAGAAACCCAGCTTAAGATGTTTCTTACTAGAATGGGACCGATTTCAAAGATTATTGTAACTGGAGATTTGAGTCAAATTGATTTACCTCCAAAAGCTAAGAGCGGTCTTGCTCCAGCAATTAATATGCTCAAAAATATCAAAGGCTTAGGTATTGTTAAGTTAAACGAAAATGATGTCGTTCGACATGCTCTAGTAAAAGATATAATTAAAGCTTACAACAAAGCTCACAAGTACTAAATCATTTATTTTTCTTCCTCAAAAGTTGCTCTGCTCCACATCTATTTGAAGTGTTAGATAAAATTAGAAATTACTCGCAAAAACTATTTTTTTATTTATGTTCAATGTTAAAAATCAAAACCTTTGTTAAAATATGATAATCAGCAGCTTAAAACGTTATCAAATCGCTATTTGTATCCCTTCTAAATTGAAAAAATGTGCATATCTCAAATAAGGCGATTTTAGTAGTCGATTATATTTGCAGCCGCATACAATTCTGCGGATTACTGCATGTTTAAACCAAAAACACACATAGTTTTAACACTAATATTTACATCAATAAGCACTTTATCATTTTCAAATAATATGTCATCATTTTATTCAGGATCTACGTTGCTAGCGTTAATTATTTTATCCATTGTATTGTTGGCTATAGCCGCCTTACTATTTGGTATCAAAAGACATCTAGACGCTCTAAACAAAGAGAAGTATCCAGAGGACACAGAAGCCTCTTTCTACGAAAGAAAAATCAAACCAATCACTTCTTCATGGAATCCAACTATTGCAACTTTAATCATATCTGCAATTATTTTGGTAGTGCTAGGAGCTTTCGGATATAAGTTTGGTTGGGAAGAGATAGGAGTGCAACAAGGATATGCACCAGAGCAACCAATCAACTACTCTCATAAGATTCACGCAGGCACTTATGAAATTGATTGCAAGTATTGCCACAGCACTGTTGAGAAATCTAAGTCTGCAAGTATTCCATCCTTAAATACCTGTATGAATTGCCATAAATATGTTAAAGCGTCAGAAAAGTACGATGGTGAAACATCACCAGAAATTCAAAAAATATATGATGCAATAGGTTATGATGGTGAAAACATGGAATACATAGAAGGATACGAGCAAAAACCAATAAAGTGGGTCAGGATTCATAACCTACCAGATCTAGCATATTTCAACCACTCTCAACACGTTGCAGTTGGTAAAGTAGAATGTCAAACATGTCACGGACCAATTGAGACTATGGACAAGGTTTATCAATTTTCCACCTTACAAATGGATTGGTGTATTGACTGCCATAGGGAAAGAGGCATTGATGCTGAAAATAACGAGTATTACGAGGAAGCACATAGAAATATGAAAGCCGAAGGAAAAGACTACATAACAGTAGCAGAAAACGGAGGATTAGAATGTGCTAAATGTCATTATTAACAAATTAGGATTAACACAAGAAAAAAAGATTAAATGAAGTCTTCAAATAAATACTGGAAAGGAATTGAGGAGTTAGAGCAAACGCCTGAGTTTGTAAAATCTAACACTAACGAATTCTCAGAAGGATTACCATTAGAGAAAGTTTTTTCAAATAATGATGATTCTGTAAGAGCAAATCGTAGAGACTTTCTAAAGTACTTTGGTTTTAGTATTGGTGCGGTAACTTTAGCTGCGTGTAACAAAACATCGGTTAAAAAAGCAGTTCCCTACGCGGTTAAACCAGAAAACGTAACAGCAGGTATTCCTCTATATTATGCTAGCAGCTCTGTTAGTAATAATGAAGGTTTTCCAATGCTAGTGAAAGTAAGAGAAGGTAGACCAATAAAGTTTGAACCCAATAAAGAAGCTAGTTTCTATGGTGGTGGTTTAGATGGTTTGGCTCACTCTGCTATTTTATCTTTATATGATATCAATAGAAACACTGGTCCCTTAGTAAATGGAGGTGAAACTGATTGGAAAACTTTGGATAAAGAGGTTATTAAGGCCCTAAAATCAACTGCATCTAACGGTAAAAGTATAGCAATTGTTAAAGGAGACAGCACAAGCTTAGTTAGTGACAAAGCAATTGAAGACTTTAAAACAAAGTTTACCAATACAGATATCATTAGCTATAACACAATTTCTTACAGTGGTATATCAAGAGCAAATGAGAAATCATTTGGAAAGGCTATAATTCCTTCTTATGATTTTTCTAAAGCAGAAGTAATTGTAAGTTTTGGTGCTGACTTTTTAGGGACTTGGATTAGCCCAATGAAGTTTCATTCTGACTATGGTAAAAATAGAGTACCCAAGGATGGAAAAATGAACAAGCATTATCAGTTTGAAGCTTTAATGTCTCTAACTGGATCTAATGCAGATATCAGAGTACCAATGACAATGGGCAACGCTGGAAAGCATCTAGAAGCTCTTTACAGTGCATTAAATGGTACTAAAGGTGGTTTGGAATTAGCAGGTAACTCAATTCAACAAGCTGCAGAAGATTTATTAGCAGCTAAAGGAAAGTCTTTAGTTGTTTGTGGTAGCAACAACGAAAATGATCAAATGTTAGTTAACAGCATTAATATGATGCTAGGTAACTACGGATTAACCATTGATGTTGACAACCATTATATGGGTCAAACTGCAGATGAAAAAGATTTCCAAAAATTCTTAGCTGATGCTGAAAGTGGTAAATATGGTGCAGCAATATTCTTAGATTCAAACCCGGGATATTCGCATCCAAAAGCAATTGAAACTATTGCTAATATTCCAACCGTAATTTCAACTGCAATTGCAATGGATGAAACTGCAACTAGTGCAAAATTTGTTGCTACAGCATTACACCCATTAGAAAGCTGGGACATTAAACAACCTTATAAAGGTAGATACGTATTTAGTCAACCGACCATTTCTCCAGTATTTAACGGAAGACATATAGCAAGCACTTTATTGGCTTGGACAGGCGTAGATGTTGCAGATAAAGATAATTTAAGTCACGCATACAACCTTACTAAAGAAGTTTTTGAAGCTGAAGTTGGAGGTGATTTTAATGCTTCATTAGAAAAAGGATTTGTTGATAATGTAGTTTCAACAAGTGTTCCTGCATTTTCTGGAGATATTAATCCTAGCTTAAATGCAATCTCAAGTACGCAAGTTGGAGAAACTGAATTAGTACTTTATCAAAAAGTAGGTGTAAGAGATGGGGCTTATGGCAATACTCCGTGGGTCCACGAAATGCCAGATCCTGTAAGTAAAGTTACTTGGGATAATTACTTAAGTATTTCTATGCCGGATGCGAAAGCAAATGGATGGGAAAATGGTGATTTAATTAAAGTTACTGCAGGTAGTTATAGTATTGATAGTATTCCAGTGCTTATTCAACCAGGCCAAGCCAAAGGAACTTTTGGTATTGCTTTAGGTTTTGGCAGAGTTTTGCCAGAAACAGTTAAAAACGATTTAAAAGACTTAGGTGAGAACGCTTACCCACTTGTGTCTTACAAAGATGGAAGTGCTGGTTATGTAATAGCTAACCCAACTTTTGAAAAAGTTGGTGAGGGTTATGAGTTTGGAATAACTCAAACTCACTATTCTATTGAAGGTAGAGATATTGTTAGAGAAGCTAGTATAAATGCGTATAATGAAGATAACGCAGCTGGTAATCATGTACACAAACCAGCAGCTATTTCACTTTGGAGTAGCCACGATTATAGTAAAGGTCACCATTGGGGAATGGCGATTGACTTAAACTCTTGTACTGGTTGTAGTGCTTGTATAGTTAGTTGTAGCATAGAAAACAATGTTCCTGTTGTTGGTAAAGATGAAATACGCCGAGGTAGAGAAATGCACTGGTTGCGTATTGATAGATATTACAGTTTTGAAGCATCTGAAGCGAAAGACCTAAGTTTAGGTTTGGTTCATGGTGGTGATCAAACCATTGCAGAAGGAGATTATATGTCTCAAGAAAAGGTTATAGATGCATATACCGATTCTGTAGAATCTACTGATTATTACCAGAACGTTAAGGTTGTTCATCAACCTATGCTTTGTCAACATTGCGACAATGCACCTTGTGAAACAGTTTGTCCGGTGTTAGCAACTACACATAGTACAGAAGGTTTAAACCAAATGACTTACAACAGATGTATTGGTACCAAATATTGCGGTAACAATTGCCCGTATAAAGTAAGAAGGTTCAATTGGTTTAAAACAAATAACAACGACAAATTCGATTATCACTTCAACAATGATTTAGGGAAGATGGTAATTAATCCAGATGTTACTGTTAGATCTAGAGGTGTAATGGAAAAATGTAGTTTCTGTGTTCAACGTATTCAATACGCTAAACTAGAAGCTAAAAAAGAGAATAGAAAATTAGGCAAAGATGAGTTTACTACAGCGTGTGCTCAAACTTGTCCATCTAATGCAATAGTATTTGGAGACTTAAATGATCCAAACAGTGAAATCTCTAAACTTTACAAAGACGATAGAGCTTATCACGTACTTGAAGAACTAGCAGTTAAGCCAAGTATTAAGTACTTATCTAAGATTAGAAATAAGAATGAAACAACTAACCAAAACGCACATTAATAAAACAGTATGTATCAAGCAGACATAAGACAGCCACTAGTTACTGGTGGTAAAACTTACTCCGATGTAACTGAAGACATCTGCAGGCCAATCGAAAACAAGCCAACCAATTCTTGGTGGCTAGGTTTTGTAATCGCCTTGATTTTCCTATTTATTTTAGTAGCTACCCTAACTTGGACAGTTTGGGAAGGTATAGGTACTTGGAATGTAAATAAAACTGTAATGTGGGGTTGGGATATAACCAACTTTGTATTTTGGGTTGGTATTGGACACGCAGGAACATTAATTTCTGCTATCCTTTTACTATTTAGACAAAAATGGAGAATGTCCATAAACAGGTCAGCAGAGGCAATGACAATCTTTGCTGTATTTTGTGCGGCAATATTTCCATTATTCCATATGGGTAGAGTTTGGTTGGCATATTGGGCACTCCCTTTACCTAATGCGTTTGGATCTTTATGGGTAAACTTTAACTCTCCATTACTTTGGGATGTATTTGCAATTTCAACTTATTTATCTGTGTCGCTTGTATTCTGGTATTTAGGTCTTATTCCAGATATCGCAACAGTTAGAGACAGAGCAACAAACAAAGCTAGAAAATTCTGGTATGGTTTTTTTGCTATGGGATGGAATGGTTCTGCAAAATCTTGGGGAAGATATGAAGTAGTTGCTTTAATTTTAGCAGGTATCTCTACTCCTCTTGTACTTTCTGTACACACAATTGTATCTATGGACTTTGCAACATCGGTAATCCCTGGTTGGCATACAACTATATTTCCTCCTTACTTCGTTGCCGGTGCAATTTTCTCGGGTTTTGGTATGGTATTAACGTTACTCTTAATTGCTCGTCACGTAATGAATTACCAAAATTACATTACAGTTGAGCACTTAGAAGCAATGACTAAAGTAATACTGCTTACAGGTTCAATTGTTGGATTGGCCTACATAACGGAGTTTGTTATTGCGGCTTATTCTGGATACCAATATGAACAATATGCTTTTGCTAATAGAATGTTTGGCCCTTATGCTTGGGCATATTGGACAATGATGTTCTGTAACCTAATGGCTCCACAAGTATTTTGGAGCAAGTGGGCAAGAACAACTCCTTGGTTCATCTTCATTATTTCTATTATCGTAAATATTGGAATGTGGTTCGAGCGATTTGTAATTATCGTTACTTCACTTCACAGAGACTTTTTACCTAGTTCTTGGATTATGTACCATGCTACTTGGGTTGAAGTTGGAATATTCTTAGGAACATTTGGCTTGTTCTTTACTTGCTTCTTCCTATTCGCTAAATTCTTGCCAGTAATTAATATGGCAGAGGTTAAAACAATTATTAAAGACAAAGAGTAAAATGGTTGATAAAAGTATAATATTAGACGATAAAAAGTTTACGCTTGGGATTTTTGACGATCCCGATAAGTTATTGCATTCAGTTGAGACACTAAAAGATAAAGGTGTAAAAATATTTGATTGTTTTACCCCATTTCCAGTACATCATTTGGATAAAGCTTTAGGCTATAACAGATCTAACCTTACTATAGGAGCATTTTTATGTGGCTTTTTAGGTGCCCTAAGCGGATTTACTTTGGCATATGCGATGAATGTTGCAGATTGGCCAATGATTATTGGTGGTAAACCAAATGATATTACCATGTTTACAAGTTTTATACCTGTAATATTTGAGCTTACTATCTTATTCACTGCTTTTGGTATGGTGTTTATGTTCTTTGCTAGAAGCAGAATGTTTCACGGAATAAAAGAAGACATTTTAGATGTTAAGCAAACTGATGACAGAATGGTTCTTGCAATAGATAATAGCGTAGAACAAACTATTAGCAGCACTGAAATTATGACTACTCTTAAAGAAGCAGGAGCTATTGACGTTAAAGGAAATGAAGTTGCATTTAACACTTCTCATTCTATGGATAGAGGTGCGTTTATTGAAGATACAACAATTGGTACAAGGTCTAAAACTACAAACACTGCTGAAGAAATTGTAGAAGAGGTAACTGAAGAGGTTGAAGCGAAAGTTGAACAAGAGATAAAAGAAATAGAATCTTCAGTCAAAAAATCGAAAAACACCCTATCTGAAGAAGAAAAATCAGCTAGACTGAGTACCATTAAACACGTATTAGGTGAAGGTTCTATTGAAAACAAAGATGATTTAAAGAAAATTAGTGGAGTTGGACCTAAGTATGAGTCAACCCTTAATGGAATTGGTATTTACTCTTTTGAACAAGTTTCAAAAATGACCCCAGAAGCTATTAAAGCGGTAGAAGAAATAACAAATTATTTCCCAGGCAGAATAGAAAGAGATGATTGGATTGGACAGGCGAAAAAATTAATGACTAAATAGAATAATGAAGCTTAACAATATATTAAAGTACGGACTTGTTTTAGCTATACCAGCTATGAGTCTTGTTTCTTGCGTAAGCTCAGGAGACAATCAAGGTTGGGAATTTGCTCCTCAGATGTACGTTTCTGATGCTTATGAGCCCTTTTCTCAAGAAGAAGGATTCACAGGTTATAATCCAAACAATATGACTATGAGGCTTCCGGTTAATGGAACCGTTGCTAGAGGTCAAGTTGGATACATCTATCCTTACGCTAATACAGGAGAAGGATATGAGGCAAGTGCTTCATACACTTCCAGCATGTTAGCTACACAATCTAATGTAGCGGAAGGTAAAAGACTGTATGATATAAACTGTTCTCATTGCCACGGAAAAAGTGGAAAAAATGATGGTGCCATATTTAAAAGTAAAAAAATGCCTGGTCCAAGTTGGAAAGGATTAACTTCAGATTACTTTAAAAATTTACCAGATGGCAAAGTTTATCACGTAATAACTCACGGTAAAGGTCTTATGGGGCCTCACGCAGCTTTTTTATCACCTGAAGAAAGATGGAAAGTAATACACCACTTAAGAAAACTGAGTTTGGGAGATGCTTTTGAATTTGATCCAGAGCAAGAAACAAGTTTAGGTGCTGATGGCAGCGATGCCAACGGTGAAAATGGAACTAATATGGATGGAGCAAATGGTTCATCAAATAACGGAGCAGGAGCGAATTTCCCAGGAACTAATGAAGAAAGACAACTTGTGCTTAATGCAATGTCTAAAGTTATGTTTAAAGTGTTACCAAATAGAAAAGAGCTTAAAGCATCTTCATTTGTAGGTTTAGACGAGCTTGCTAAATTGTTAGTTTCTAATTCTGATTGGAAAGCAGTTGTAGTTGGAAGAACAGGAACAACTGTTACAGAAGATGGAGCCGAAAACTTAAGTCAAGAAAGAGCTAATACCGTTGTCAATTACCTTGTATCTAAAGGCGTTGATTCGGGCAACTTAGTTGCAAAAGCAGGTGGTGATGACACACATACTGGAGAAAACATGACGTCTGAAGGAAGACAGTCTAACAGAAGAGTTGAAATAGAAATTTATAAATAAACGAATCCAATAAAATGGGACACCATATAATAAAAGAAGTTACTCAAGAAAGCTTCGAGTTTACAGGAAGAGCTAAGATGGTTGCAATTCTACTGTTTGTAGTAGGTGCAATATTAGCAGGTGTTGGGGCTATGCAGGTTAAGAGCCACATGGAGAACCCACATCAAGAAACAGCTGCAGAAGCTGACCATGTTAAAGGAGCTACAGATCACCACTTAACTTTAGCACAAGCTGAAAGTCATGGAGAAGCAACTGAAACTCACGGTTCAGATTCGCACGGTGAGGAAGTTCATGCAGCTGAGGGGCATCACGTAAGTTGGATGTCAAGAGTATGGGCTAATTTACTATTGAATAGTTATTACTTTTGGATGTTTGCTGTTGCGGCAATGTTCTTTATTGCAGTTAATTACGTGGCTAATGCAGGTTGGGCAGTAATGCTGAAAAGAATAATGGAAGCACAAAGCAGTTACTTACTGGTTGGTTCTATTATCCTATTTGCTGTAGTAATTGGAGCCAAAGATACGCTGTATCATTGGGTACAATATTTCTCTAGCAATGCAGCTGGAGACCCCAATAATGGTGGATATGATGCAATTTTAGAAAGTAAAAGTTGGTTGTTAAATAATGGATCGCTTTTCTTCTTTATTCCTTTTGTACTTATTGTTTGGTACTTAATTAGATTGAAGCTGAGATCTAACAGTATTAAAGAGGACTCTGAAGGTGGAATGGAGATGTTTAGAAATTCTACAAGATGGTCTGCTTTTTATATTTTCTTTTTTGCATTCTCTTTCTCTGCTTTATCTTGGTTAATAATTATGAGTATTGATGCACATTGGTATTCAACTATGTTTTCTGTATACAATTTTGCTGTATCCTTTGTAACAGGTTTATCTGTTATGATGCTTATCCTATTATATCTAAAATCTAAAGGATATATGGAAATGGCAAGTGATGAGATGGTGCACGACTTAGGTAAATTTATGTTTGCATTTTCAATTTTCTGGGGATATATCTTCTTAAGTCAGTGGTTATTAATTTGGTTTACCAATCTACCTGAGGAAACAGTTTATTTTAATGCAAGACTTACAGAGTACTACAAACCAATGTTTAGGTTAAACATTATTTTGAGTTTCTTAGCTCCTTTCTTGATTTTAATGATGAGAAATGTAAAAAGATCTCCGAAAGTATTGTTATTAGCAGCATCTGTTATTTTAATTGGTCATTGGGTAGATATTTTCCTAATGGTTATGCCAGGAACAGTTGGTGATCATGCAGGTATTGGTTTATTAGAAATTGGAACTACAGTAGCCTTTTCAGGTATATTTATTTATGTAGTTCTCAACTCATTAAGTAAAGCAAATCTATACACTAAAAATCACCCTTATATATTAGAATCTGCCAACCATGATGTTGGACCATAAGATTTAAACTTAAATCATAAAAAAACCCATTTGCACTTGTAAATGGGTTTTTTTATGAAGTGTAACCTAAGCTATCTATAATCCACTTTTATCACAATAAATTTGTGCTATCATTATGAAAAAAGCATATTTATACACTTTTATATTAGTTGCATTACTAAGCTTTGAAATTGCATGTACAAAGCCTAACGATTCAAAAGCTACAACAGAGGAAACAATAATTGATTCAACTGAATTAGCACAAGGTTTTCAACTGCTTGAAAGTGGTTGTTTTGCCTGCCACAGCCCTGCGGGTAATCACGATGATAGAGTAGCTCCACCAATGATTGCTGTTAAAAAGCATTACATCGATGAGCAAACGAGTAAGGAGGAATTTACAAAAGACTTAGTTACCTTCGTTTTAGATCCAAATGAAGAGCACAGCAAGATGCCTGGAGCTCTAAAAAAATTTGGACTAATGCCTAAACTTAATTTTAATGAAGAACAATTGGGTCTAATTGCACAATACATTTACGAAACAGAAATAGAAGCTCCTGAGTGGTTTGAGCAACACTATAAAGAAGAACGTAAAAAAAACCGGGGTGCAGATAAAAATCTATCACCAATCAAAAGAGGTTTAAACTATGTAATGGCAACAAAGTCGGTTCTTGGTAAAAACTTATTAGGTACCATAAAAGCTGAGGGTGCAGATAAAGCAGTTGAATTTTGCAACCTAAATGCAATCAACTTAACAGACAGTATGTCAAAGACTCAAAATGTGCACATAAACAGAATGAGTGACCAACCGCGTAATCCAAACAACTTGGCTAAAGAGCCATTTCTAAGCAAAATATTAGAGTATAAAGGTCAACTTAAAGAAGGAAAGGAATTAAAGGGAGGTAGCTTATTATATAATGAAAAAGAATATACCTACTTTCCTATTGTAACCAACAAAATGTGTTTGCAATGCCATGGGAACAAAACTCAAATCAACAAAAAGACTCTGGCTAAAATAAACAGTTTATATCCTGAAGATAAGGCCAAAAATTATAAAGAAAATGAATTAAGAGGCATCTGGACTGTAGAAATACCCTAGTTGATTTAACTCGTTAAGGTACTAAGTCCTCCGTCAATACCAATTACTTGGCCAGTAATCCACTTGGATTTTTTTGAAATTAAAAAGGCTGCCATTTCAGCAATATCCAATGGCTCACCAATTGCTTTAAGAGGATGTCTATTTGTTGCTGATTCTTTTTGCCTATCGTTTCTTAAAAGTTTTGATGAAAGGTTGGTGTTTGTTAAACTCGGAGAAATACAGTTAACTCTAATTGACGGAGCAAATTCTGCTGCTAGTGAACGAGTTAGGCCCTCAACTGCTCCTTTTGCAGAACCAATACTACTATGAAAAGGCATCCCTCTTTGCACAGCCACCGAACTAAACATTAGAACACTAGCGTTCTTACTTTGCTTAAGATTTGGTAGATAGTTTTTAATTGACTTGACCGCTCCTAGAAAATTAATATTTATATCTTGAATAAAATCTTCTATTTTAAGAGAGCTAAATGGTTTTAAATTTATAGTCCCTGGACAGTAAACAAGTGTATCGACAGGACCATTAATCTCTTTGAACATTGGCTTATCATCATTAAAATCAAGGCCATCTCCGCTTCTTGATATCGCTATAACCTCAACTCCATTTTTTTCTAATAAATTCTTTAGTTCAAGGCCAATCCCAGAATTACCCCCAATTATAAGTACTCGTTCTAACATATATTATAAACGTTTACCTGTTACTAATGTTTGCCTTACAACGTTCTATCTTATTTCTTCTTTTTGCCCTTTTTATTAGGTACTATTTCGATAAGTGCTCTCCAATCATCTTTCCCATCGTCTGCCAATTCAACTGTGTTGTTATATTCACTTTTACTTACAAAAGCCCTAGTTATTGGCACGGTTGTATACTCCTCAATTGCCTCCACTAACGGTTTTTCATTTTTACTGCAAAAAGATAAAGCTTTCCCTTTATTTCTTCCTCGTCCAGTACGCCCAACTCTATGTACATAGTTTTCTGCCACTTCAGGAATATCATAATTAATAACGTAATCAACTCCTTGAATATCTATACCTCTAGCACTTACATCGGTAGCAATAAGCAACTTACACGCATCCGTTCTAAAAGCTTGCAATGCAGTTTCTCTATCAATTTGATCTTTATCACCATGTATGGTCAAAGCATCTACATTTAATCTTTCCATCGCTGAACAAACCCTTTCTGCTCTTACCTTAGTTCTAACAAACACCAGAAACTTAAGTGAATCATTTTCATCTACTAAACGTTTTAAGAAGAAGCGTTTATCATCCATTTCGACAAGCACAATTTGGTGATCCACGTTTTTACTTACCGGATCTTTAGGCGAAATCTGAATTCTTATTGCAGAACTGCTCACCATTTTATATGCTTGTTGCTTTATCTTTTTATTTATTGTAGCAGAAAAAAACAAAGTTTGTCTTCTTCTAGGCAGTTTTCTAACCAAGTCATCTATGTCCTTAGCAAATCCTAGATCTAACATGTGATCTGCCTCGTCCAATATTAACGTTTCAATTTTCTCTAAGTTTAAAAATCCTTGGCTTATTAAATCAAACATTCTACCTGGTGTGCTTACAATAATATCTACTCCTTTTACCAGCTTAGATATTTGCGGGTCTTGATCTACCCCACCATATACACACAGAGTTTGTACTTTAGTTTGCTTACCTAAAGTATTAAACACTTTAGATATTTGTATCGCTAATTCTCGAGTAGGTACAACAACAATGGCCCTAACACCGAGCTTTTTAGTTTTCTTCTTGATTTGCTGGATTTTGTCTATAACTGGTATTGCAAATGCGGCTGTTTTACCTGTACCTGTTTGTGCAATAGCAAGAACATCCTCACCCCTTTGAATTGCAGGTATACATTTATACTGAATATCAGTTGGTCTTCGGAAACCCATTTCTAAAAGATTTCGTTTTAATTCATCTGAAAGCCTATAGTCTGCAAATTTCATATGCGTTTGCAAAAGTAGATGAATAAACACTCATAGCTTATCAATAATCTAAATTTACATAAATTAATAGTGCTTGGCCTGCGTATTAAAATATCTTCGTATTATATGAAGTTGATCAACATAAGACGTGAGGTAATGCAGACGATTGAAAAGTCAATGGATGAATTTTTAGTAAAATACCTCAAACCTATAGAAACAAACTGGCAACCATCAGACCTACTACCAGATTCTAGAAATCCTGAGTTTGTAGATGAAATAACAGAAATTAGAGAGTTAGCTAAGGAAATGGATTATGATGTTCTTACCGTTCTAATTGGTGATACAATAACTGAAGAAGCTTTACCAACCTACGAAGCTTGGTTAATGGATGTTGAAGGTGTTGACCAACATGGCACAAATGGCTGGAGTAGATGGGTAAGAGCATGGACAGCTGAAGAAAATAGACACGGTGATCTGCTCAATAAATACTTGTACTTGTGCGGAAGAGTTAACATGAGAGAAATGGAAATTTCTACCCAACATTTAATCAATGATGGCTTTGATATTGGAACAGGAAGAGATCCATATAAGAACTTTGTTTATACTAGTTTTCAAGAGTTAGCAACCAACATATCTCATAGAAGAGTAGCATCCCTTGTAAAAAAAACTGGGAATACCTTATTAGCAAAGATAAATGGTATTGTGGCTGCAGATGAAGCAAGACACGCAAAAGCATATGCCGAATTTGTGCGACGAATATTTGAAATTGATCCTAGTCAAATGATGATGGCGTTTGAAGATATGATGAAAAAGAAAATTGTTATGCCGGCTCATTTTCTAAGACAGTCTGGGGATCGAGTTGGTGAACTTTGGAGTCATTTCTCTGACGCGGCACAAAGAACTTTGGTCTACACATCTCACGATTATATTGATATTATGAAAAGCCTTCTTAAAGATTGGAAAATAGATAAAATAGTTGATCTGGATGATAATGCAGAAAGAGCAAGGGACTATCTAATAGCACTACCAGACCGATTACAAAGGGTAGCCGACAGAATTAAAGCACCTGAAAAAGAATTTCAATTTAAGTGGATTGCATAGCTTACATAATTTTTTCTAAATGAAATTTTTAATATCCATTCTACTTGGCTTAGTTTTATCTAATACTTGTTTAGGACAAGATAGTTACAATTGTTGTTCTGAAAACTACAATTCTTTTAATTTTTGGTTGGTGAATGGGTGGTATATGATACTTTAGGGAATGAAATAGGTACCAATATCATAGAAAAAAAGGAAGACAATTGCTTGCTAACCGAAAACTGGAAAAACTCTAAAGGTTTTACTGGCAGTAATATGAATTATTATAATTTCAAAGATTCATCTTGGAATTAAGTTTGGGTTGATAATGCGCGTGGCAACTTAGTGTTAAGAGGACAAGCATCAAAAAATAAAATGGTATTAAAAAGCAATCTTCTCAAAGGTGAAAAAGTGGATTTTTACTACAATCAGATCACGTGGACATTATTGAATGATAGTTCCGTATTTCAACAATGGGATATCTTTGATCAAAATAACAACTTGTTAAAACCCTATTTTTAGGCATATACATAAAGTAAACATGGATAAACTAAGCGGCAGTTTAAGAAAAAACTTAACTATAGGTTCTGAAGTAGAAATAGTACAAAAACATCACCAACGTACGGGAGAGATAACAGATGGATTTGTTAAAAAAATTTTGACCAAAAGTCCGCAACATCCGCACGGTATCAAAGTAATGTTAGAAACCGGAGAAGTAGGAAGGGTTAAATTTGTCATTGTAGAAGACTAAATCATGAATGCATCTAGTGCTTTTATTTGAACCTCAAAAGTATTACTGTCCCCAACGTAAAGTTAAAACTAAGGCAAATAAACAGTTTCTTAACAAAGCTGATTTTTTTTGCACAGAACTATTTTAAGGATATCATTGTATTACTACTATGGATTCACCATTTTATAACTTATCCTTTAAAACACCAAGTGGTCAAACTATAAATATGGCTGACTACAAGGGCAAAGTACTTTTAATTGTAAATACGGCGACACAATGTGGTTTAACACCTCAGTTTGAAGGTTTAGAAAAGCTGCATCAAACATACAAAGGCCAAGGACTTGTTGTGCTTGGATTTCCGTGTAATCAATTCTTAAATCAAGAGCCAGAGACAAACGACAGCATTGTAGAAGCTTGCAAAATCAACCACGGTGTTACTTTTCAACTCTCTGAAAAAATTGATGTAAACGGCCCAAATGAGCATCCGGTTTACACCTTCTTAAAAAAAGGAAAAGGAAGTCTATTTGGGCGAAAAATAAAATGGAATTTTGCCAAGTTTTTAATTAATAAGGATGGCAAACTAATGTATAGGTATGCTCCTACTACCAAACCACTTAAGCTAGGAAAAGACATCAAAAAATTACTTTCAAAGTAATTTTCTGCCATAAAAGGTAGGTTTTATGGTGGCACAACCTTTAACTATTTGCAACGAGCTTGTTGTCAAAAGGAATCTAAGGAAAATAGCGTACATCCTATTTATTGTAATAGCCTCGGCAGCAATTGGCCTAGCTGGAGGAGTTCCTTTGTCTATAGTTAAAGAAGAAGAAACTGATATAGACAAAATTGAATTACGAGATCAAGAAAATAGACATAACTTAAGTGCCTAAACACAACATTTCTAGTACCCTATTTTACTGTAAAATCTTTTTAGAATAGTTAATTGAAAGAGAGTACCTATGCTCAAAAATGCAAATGAATAGGTAAAAATCGGAGGAACTGATAAATCAATTGAACCTATTCCATTAGGAATCTTCGCAAAAACATCCAAGTACGCAATTTCAACATCTGTACCTATTTGAAAACTAACAATAAAGGCTCCTAAAAATACCAGACCTATTATACTCCAAGTTCTTTTTGAGATTAGTGGCTCAATCTCTTTTACAACAACTGCCTCAGGATTAGTAATTTGACCCAAAACATGTTGAGTAAATGAAGCTGGACTTTTTTCAAGCGGCAAATCCTGCATTGCCTTCCCCAAAATAGTATCAAGTTTGTTTTTAGTTTCTTTCATATACTTCTATCCATTCTTTTTCCAAATTTTCTTTAAGCAATACAGCTAACTTTTTTCGAGCCCTAAATAATTTTTGCTTTGTGTTGGAAAGTGTTAGATCTAACACGTTAGCCAACTCTACAATACTCAACTCTTCATAATAGTACAAAGTTAACAGAAAGCTGTCATCTCCATTTAATTGCTCTATACACCTCTTAATTATTGTGTTTCGTTCAACTTTCTCAATTTCGTTTAGAACATCCAAAGAAGAAACAACATCCATTTCATTCAATTTTGAAATGGGCTCTATGTTTAGTTTTTTCTTTTTGAGATAATCTAAGCTACTATTATACGCAATCCTATAAAGCCAAGTTGAAAATTTAGCATCACCCTTAAACTTATTTAAAGCATTATAAGCTTTAATAAATGTATCCTGAGCAACTTCTTCAGCTACTTCATTATTTTTAACTAACCTTACCACTGCAGTATAAACTAGGTCTTTATACCTGTTAACCAAGACACTATACAACTGCTTATTGCCATTTAATATGCTGGTTATACACTGAATGTCGGAAAATGGTTTCATTGGTATATGTAGTAGGACTGCATATGTGTTGAATTGGTTACACCAAAGTAAAAAATATTTTTTGTAAATATAATGTAACCACTTTCAATAAGATGTCGTCATAGATTTACAAACATTAAAAACCACGTTTAAAATTTAAATTATGTCAGAAATATTTATAATAGTTAGTTTTTTCGCAATGATCTTTGGTATTGCATACCTTTATTTTACTTCAAGAAACAGAGAACGCATGGCCCTAATAGAAAAAGGTGCAGATGCCAGCATTTTTGTTAAAGGGAAAAGGCAAACGGCTCCATTTTGGAAAGTTCTAGTATTAAACCTTGCTTTAGTATTAATGGGTATTGGTCTCGGAATTTTTATTGGTGCTTTTGCTCATAATGGAGTAGGATTACCAGAAGAAATTGCTTTTCCTGGAGCAATATTCCTAACAGCTGGATTAGGCTTATTTATTGGATTTAATCTTACAAAAAAATTGGACAAAGAGTAGATAATCACTCCAGTCTTAGAAACTAAAAGGGCTCACAGTGGGAGCCCTTTCTAATAAAAATCCAAAATATTAGTTTATCAAAAGTTTACTCACACTTACATTTTTATCAGATGTAATTTTGATAAAATATGTACCCGCTTGTAACTCTCTAATATCCACTTTATGCACGCCTTTACGTTGTAATTCTAATGTAGTTAATAACTTACCATTAAAATCTTTTACTTCAAGCGTAGCAGGCAGAGCAATGTTTACAAAGAAATTATCCCTAGTTGGGTTTGGATAAACAACAACATCTTTAACCTCTGCTTCTCTTACAGAAACAGCATTGTTTACTGCATCAAAACCTACAGCTGATAATTCAAAATCTCTACCACCATATGTGTTATAACCATCTTTTGTGGTTACACTATGTACTGTGTTATTAGCAATACCTGCTTGTTCCATTCTAACTATGTAGGTAGTATTATTTGCAAGTGATTGAAAAGATTACTTTCCGCCACTTGTAGTTTTTACGAAATTGAGGTAGTTTTTTTCTGTTTCATCATATAACGTAACCACCGCACCCTTATTCTGAAGTATTATACCCAGTTGTCCAATTAAATTTTGAGCAATTAGATTACTTTCAGTTGTTGAACCATCGTTACTAAACAAACTTGTAATTTGGCTTATGTTGCCTTCTTTATACTGATCCATTAATCCATTTTTAGGCACCTCCTCCATCATTTGCTGCTTCTTGCGTTTCATTTGAGCCTAATACATTCGAGGCCATTTTTCAGCCATTTTCTGCACAGCCATTTTTTTATCATTGCTAACATTTTTTATACTGAGCGAATTATTCAAAAAAAGCGACATCATTATAACATAGTTTAGACCACTTATATCTTGTAAATGAAATTAACTTCGTGGCATAAACGGCAGTTGAAGAAAACCGGTAAATTAGAATCCTTTATAAAAGAAAAAATGAACACAAAGAATATCCTTGTACTTGGTGCAACAGGAAATACTGGTCTTGAAATTTGTAACGAATTGGATAGATTAGGAATTAAGCATTCAGCTTTTGTAAGAGAAGGTTCCTTTGATAAAATTAAAACAAAGCTAACAGAAGTTGTTACAGGAAACGTACTAAATGCCATTGATGTACTAAATGGTATTACCAGCCAAGAATACACGGATATAATTGTTGCTTTGGGCAGTAGAGATCTTAAAACAATGAATATTAGATTCAACGGAACTAAAAATGTAGTTGATGCGTTAAAAAAGAATTCTTTAAAAACCACTGTGCATATAATTAGTGCCCACGGTGTTGGAGATAGTTGGAGACATCTTAAATGGTACGAAAAACTAATTTCAAAACTGCTAATAGGCAAAACAATGCAAGACCATAGTTTACAAGAAGAGGCTGCTAAAACTACTTTAGGTCAACTACAAATTATTAGACCAGTTGCATTAAAAAATGAGCCTGCTAGTGGAAAGGTTTATAGTTCTTCTAATGGACCAATGACAAATGGTTCCATATCACGAGCAGATGTAGCCAACTTTCTAATTCAAAACTTAATTACAAATAAAACAGGAGTATTTTCTATATGTAAGGGGTAAAATCTAATTTTATTTTTTATGCCTTAGACATTAACAGGATTTGAGGTTAATAAAAGTTTGGTTTATTAAGGTAAATAAACTTTACACCTTGTTAAGAGCACCTTTTAATTTTCGTATAAATATGAGTCTCTAGTATGACCCTTGTCATAGATAATTGCCCAGTATTGACTAAAATTTGTGCTGCAAAAAAAACACGCTTAAAAATACACAAAAGGAAATATTATGAAAAAAAGATCTTGGGCAGAACCATACAAAATTAAGATGGTAGAACCTGTTTTTATGACAACGAGAAAAGACAGGGAAAGATATATTGAAGAAGCAGGATATAATACTTTTTTGTTAAGGTCTAAAGACGTTTATATTGACTTATTAACGGATAGTGGAACTTCTGCAATGAGTGACAGACAGTGGGCTGGAATGATGCTTGGTGATGAAGCTTATGCAGGGAGTATAAACTATTATAATTTAGAAGATGCTGTTTCAAAATACTACGGGTATAAGCACCTGATACCAACACATCAAGGAAGAGGTGCAGAGCATATTTTATCTAAAATACTTATTAAACCAGGGGATTTTGTTCCTGGAAATATGTATTTCACGACAACTAGATTACATCAAGAATTGGCAGGTGGCACTTTTGTAGACGTTATTGTTGATGAAGCCCACGATTCTGAAAGTGAATTCCCGTTTAAAGGCAATGTTAATCTTCAAAAATTAGACAATCTTATAAAAGAAAAAGGAGCTGATAAGATCCCATATGTATGCATAGCTACAACTGTAAATATGGCTGGAGGTCAACCTATTAGCCTCAAAAATCTAAAAGAAGTCAGAGATTTAGCCAATACATATGGAATTAAAATTGTACACGATATGACCCGTGTTGCTGAAAATGCGTTTTTAATTCAACAAAGAGAAGAAGGTTATAGTAAAAAATCTGTTGCCGAAATCACAAGAGAAATTTGTGATTTGACTGATGCTGCAACGATGAGTGCCAAAAAAGATGCCCTTGTAAATATAGGTGGTTTTTTAGCAGTAAATGACGATGAAGTATTTGAAGAAGCAAGAAACATGGTTGTTGTTTATGAAGGTTTACATACTTACGGTGGTATGGCCGGCAGAGACATGCAGGCTATGGCAATAGGGATTTCAGAATCTGTACAAGATGAGCATATGCGTGCAAGAGTTGGACAGGTATACTATTTAGGTGAAAAATTATTAGAAGCTGGTATTCCAATAGTACGACCAATTGGATCGCACGGGGTATTTATTGATGCACAAAAGTTTTTAAGCCATTTAAGTCAAGATCAATTTCCTGCTCAAACTTTGGCTGCAGAAATTTATTTAGATTCTGGAGTTAGAACTATGGAACGAGGAGTAGTATCAGCCGGAAGAAATAAAACAACTGGAGAACACAACTATCCTAAATTAGAATTAGTTAGGTTAACATTACCAAGAAGAGTTTACACTCAAGCTCATATGGATGTAATTGCAGAATCTATAATAGAAGTATACAATAACAGAGCAAATATTAAGGGACTAAATATGGTATTTGAACCAAAATATCTTCGTTTTTTTCAAGCAAAATTTGAGCAAATAAACTAAATAACCTTTTTAGGAACAATAATGATCCATAAAACAACTATAGAACCTTTTAAAATAAAATCTGTAGAACCTATTAGCTTAAGCACTGAAGAACAGCGTATAAGCTATTTAGAAAAGGCACACTATAACACATTCTTATTAAACTCTGACGAAGTTATTATAGACTTTTTAACGGATAGTGGAACATCTGCAATGAGTGCAGATCAATGGGCTGGCGTTTTAAGAGGTGACGAATCCTATGCTGGCTCCAGATCTTGGCATGCCATGCGAGATGCTGTTCAGTTTTTAACGGGTATGGAGTTTATACTTCCTACTCATCAAGGCAGAGCTGCAGAGCGGATAATTTACAATTTTTTAGGTGGTGAAGGAAAAATATTTATCAGCAATACTCACTTTGATACCACAAGGGCAAATATTGAATACTCAGGTGCAGAAGCTATAGATATTCCTTGTGCAGAAGCAGAAGATTCCGCTTCTGACTTTCCTTTTAAAGGAGACCTTGATATAAGTAAGCTTGAGCAATTAATAACAGAAAAGAAAGCAGAAAACATAGGAGCTGTAATTGTAACAGTAACCAACAATAGCGGCGGTGGCCAGCCAGTTAGTATGAGCAATATGCAACAGGTTACACAGCTGTGTAAGAAGCATAATGTACTTACTTTTTTAGATTGCTGTAGAGTTGCTGAAAATTCATATTTTATAAAACATAAAGAACCTGGTTTTGAAAATAAAACCTATGAAGAAATTGCACAACAAACGTTTAATTATTTTGACGGAGCTGTAATGAGTGCTAAGAAAGATGCTTTGGTTAACATGGGCGGATTTTTAGCATTACGAGACAAGTCCATAGCAGATCCTTGTTCCAATATGTTAATTATTACTGAAGGGTTTGCAACTTATGGTGGCTTATCCGGCAGAGACATGGAAGCTTTGGCAATTGGTATAAAGGAGGTTTTTGATCCGTATTACTTGGCTTATAGAATTAAAAGTACTGCATATTTAGGAAATAGATTAAGCGAAATGGGTGTTCCAGTTGTTTTACCCATAGGCGGACACGCGGTTTATATTGATGCTAAAAAATTATACAACCATATACTTGTAAAAGAATACCCAGGGCAAGCTTTGGTATGCGAGCTTTACCTAAAAGGTGGCATTAGAACAGTTGAAATTGGGTCCGTAATGTTTGGGAAATATGACGCGAATGGCGATTTAATTCCCGCACCACACGAATTGGTGAGATTGGCTATTCCTCGTAGAGTATATACTCAAAGTCACATTGAATATGTAATTGAAACATTCGAAGAAATTTTAAAGACTAAAGGTCAAGCACAAGGCTTTAAGATTTTTGAAGAATCTCAATACTTGAGGCACTTTACTGCTAAGTTTAAAAAGGCATGAACCTCAACTCTTAATAATTTCTATGATTGACTAAAACGAGTAGCCTTATAATCTGAAAAGATAAAAGGATAAATCAATCTTCAAAATATAGCTTCAAATAATGCAGTAACAAAAAAAGGACTACCGTTTGGTAGTCCTTTTCTATATTTTGCAGGTTTGGTTCTTACATCATTCCTCCCATTCCACCCATATCTGGCATTCCGCCACCTGCGTGGTTATGTGGAGCCTCTGGTTCTGGAATATCTGCAATTAAGCACTCAGTTGTAAGTAGCATACTTGCTACAGACGCCGCATTTTCTAAAGCAACTCTACTTACCTTTGTTGGGTCAATAACACCTGCCTTAATCATATTTTGATACTCATCTGTTCTTGCATTGTAACCAAAGTCTTTTTTACCATCTTTAACTTTTTGTATTACAACAGAACCTTCACCTCCTGCATTTGCAACTATTTGCCTCAAAGGCTCTTCAACTGCTCTTCGAATTATGTTAATTCCAGTAGTTTCGTCTGCATTTGCTCCCTCAAGTTTATCCATTGCTTCAATTGCTCTAACAAAAGCAACTCCCCCACCAGCAACAATACCTTCTTCTACAGCAGCTCTTGTAGCAGCTAAGGCATCATCAACTCTGTCTTTCTTCTCTTTCATTTCTACCTCAGAAGCAGCACCTATGTAAAGTACAGCAACACCACCAGATAACTTAGCAAGTCTTTCTTGTAGTTTTTCTTTATCGTAGTCTGAAGTTGAATTTTCTATTTCTGCATTAATTTGCTTAATTCTTCCTTTAATATCAGCTGCATTTCCAGCACCATTTACAATAACTGTATTTTCTTTATCAATGGTTACTTTTTCTGCAGTTCCTAAAGCTTCAATAGTTGCGTCTTCTAATTTTCTTCCTTGCTCCTCGCTAATTACAGTGCCTCCAGTTAAAATAGCGATATCTTGTAACATTGCTTTTCTTCTGTCTCCAAATCCTGGAGCTTTAACTGCCGCAACTTTTAAGCTACCTCTTATTTTGTTTACTACTAAGGTTGCTAATGCCTCTCCTTCAACTTCTTCAGAAATAATAACCAAAGGCTTACCTGTTTGTGCTGTTTGCTCTAACACTGGTAAAAGCTCTTTCATATTACTGATTTTTTTATCACAAATAAGAATGTATGGAGAATCTAAATCAGCTTCCATTTTTTCTGTATTTGTAACAAAGTATGGAGACAGGTAACCTCGGTCAAACTGCATACCTTCAACAGTTTTTACTTCTGTTTCAGTTCCTTTTGCTTCTTCAACTGTAATTACACCATTTTTGCCTACTTTTTTCATTGCATCTGCAATTAGGTTACCAATAACTTCATCGTTATTAGCAGAAATAGAAGCAACTTGACTAATTCTTCCAAAGTCGTCTCCCACTACTTCACTTTGCTTTGCAAGGTTTTCTTTAATAGAAGACACTGCTTTGTCTATACCTCTTTTCAAATCCATTGGATTTGCACCTGCAGCAACATTTTTAAGTCCACCTGCAACAATTGCTTGAGCTAAAACTGTAGCAGTAGTAGTCCCGTCGCCTGCTAAATCTGCAGTTTTAGAAGCTACTTCCTTTACCATTTGAGCACCCATGTTTTCAATAGGATCTTTTAATTCAATTTCTTTTGCAACAGTAACACCATCCTTAGTAATGTTTGGAGAACCAAATTTTTTGTCTATTACAACGTTTCTTCCTTTAGGTCCTAAGGTTACTTTAACTGCATTTGCTAACGCGTCAACTCCTTTTTTAAGTTGATCTCTAGCTATTGTATCAAATACTATTTGTTTTGCCATTTTTTCTAATTTGTAATTGTGTGTTAATTAAAACTTAAACGATTGCAAGAATATCAGACTCTCGCATAATTAATAAATCTTTACCTTCAACTTGTAATTCTGTTCCAGAATACTTTCCATAAAGAACTACATCACCTTCTTTAACTGTTGTAGGTTCGTCTTTTTTACCTGGACCAACAGCTACTACTGTACCTCTTTGAGGCTTTTCTTTAGCTGTGTCTGGAATGTAAATACCTCCTGCTGTTTTTTCTTCTGCTGCAGCAGGCTCAACTAAAACTCTGTCTGCTAATGGTTTTATATTCATTTTTGTTAAAATTAATTTATTTATAACTTCGTTATTCATAGATTGTGCCAATGTGAAATGAAAGACATTTTTTCACTTACTTTGGGAATAAACGTTTTGTAAAAAAGTCAATTTGGCAGCAAACGTGACAATAATATGGATATATTAATCAACATATGGAATGAGTTGGATTTTGAGAAAAGAAATTTTCTTTGGTCTTACTTTTTGCAACAAGTTGATAACGATATAAAAAACCTTAAATTATCACCTAGATACAAGCAAGTTTTAAAGACTAGAGAAGATCTTATTAATATTTCTGCATATGTTAAACTAGTGAGTGAACAGAATGAGGAAATTAAAGGAATAGGAGTTAATTCAAAAAAGCAATTTTATAAATCTAAATTAAACAGCTCTAAAATAATAGAAAGATCCAATGAAGTTGAATTTAAACTTTTGCCTGAAATTGAAAAAAGGTATACTGAGTTTAGTGCATTTAAAGACTTTTTGTATAAAGTAGTTAAAATAAAACCTGTAGGATTAGAGAGAGACTACACCAAAGATGGATATTTAATAATAAAGAATAAAAACCATAACACTATTAGGACTTATTCTTACTTTATATCCAATTACGTAAACAGAAACAAGAGATCTTTGGTAAAGCTAAATCACTTAGAATCTTTCCAATACAAAGAAAAATACAATTTCATTGATTATAAAATGGGCTTAAATAGAAAGCACGATTATAACCTAAATTGCTATTTGGTGGAGAGTGAAGTTAAACTTCCACTCAAGGAAACATTAGTGCCAATTGCTAAGGGATCGCTTAGCATGTATTTAAGATAATTCCTAGTCTAAATTTCCAGCGTCAGAACCCGACTCTTCAGCCGCAGGTTCGACTGCTTGAATTTTACTTGGATCCGCAGGAGGCTTAGTTCCTAAATCCGCAGGAGCTGCAGGAGCTGTTGTATTTTCAATTCTATCTAGAAAATCATTAGACTTATCTACATCTGTAGAGTACACATATCTACTTCCTAAAGAGAAAACAAATAAGGCGATAGCTAAAGTCCACGTTGCTTTTTCAACAAAATCGTTCGTTTTTTTAACTCCTGCAATTTGATTTGCAGCAGAAAAATTAGCTGCAACACCTCCCCCTTTCGGGTTTTGTATAAGTACTATAAATATTAGTAAGATTGAGGCTACTATTGCTAAAACTATTAATAATGTAAACATGTTATTTTGATGATTGCTTCTGTATTTCTTTTACTTGCGTAATTCGGGCGGCAAAATACGCTGATTTTGAAGGATTTTGCAAACTTAATTTCTCAAATCCTATTATTGCTTTTTCATATAAACCTTGGTTAATGTAAATGTCTAATAATGTTTCACTTACAACATCTAAGTTGTCAGTTTCACTCCGTTCAACTTTAACTTCAGCCTTATAAAACTCTCGCTTAGTAAGCGGCTTTGAACGTTTGGTAGCTAAGAATTGATTTAGAAGATTCTGCACCTGCTCAGCTTGCGTACTTTCCTTTGTTGATTCTTCATCATCAACATGATTAATCCAATACAAAAAGTCTGCCTTTCCTTTTTCCTCCTTTTCTTCTTTTTCTTCTATTAATTTGGAGAGCTCTTCTTCTGGATTATAAACAACCGTATCAAATGGCAACTCAGTTCTTTCGTTTTTTGGAGGATCTGCAGGTGTAAGCTCCTTCAGCGGATCATAAACTACTATCTTTTCAAAATCAACCTTATTAGACGGCTCTCTAATTTCAACATCTTTAGCTTCTTCAAGTGATTTAACCTCAGTACTCTGTTCTAATACTTGCTCCTTATCCTCTTCTAGAACCACTTTGGTATGTGCTGCTTTTTCCTCTTTCTTCTCAAAAACTATTTCCTCCTCCTTGAGTGTTTTAGTTTCACTTTTATTTGAAGCTACTTCCTTTAATTCTTCTTTAAGATCTACTTCTTGGGTTTCAACAACATCCACGGTATCAATATGCTCTTTCTTTAAGCTAGGTTGTTGGGTTTCATTATTAATTAAACTAAAAAGTAAAGACCTTTCACCAATGTAGGTTGCAGCTAATCTAAGATGCTTATTGAAAAGGAATGACTTTTCATTACTGTGTGCTTTTGCCAACAATAAATGGTATGCACTGCACCAAGGATAATCTTTTATATCGGCAGAGAGTAAATCTGCTTCTTGTTTTCCAATAGAAGAAGATTTTTTTACAAAACTCGATATATCAATATTTGAATCTACCAATTAATTGCAGCTTTATTAAACACTTGTTGAACCAACATATCTGTAATTTCTTTCACCAATTCATCTTCAACAGCACTAAAATTTTCATTCGCATCAAAGTCTTGAAAATTAGAAAAATTTTGTTCAAAAGCAATATCTGGTTTTTTCTCGCATTTTAATTTTACGTTTACAGTGATGGTTAATCTATTTAAGGATGCATTGTCAGTACTTTGAGCAGAAACCGGTGCTATAACAAAGTTGGAGATATATCCTGTAAAGTCAAAATCTCCACTATTTTCTGTAATGCTTAAATTAGTTTCTGAAATAAACTTTTGCTTTAAACTTTCCGTTAACGTTTGACTTAAGAGTGGCGAATTAAGTGAGGCTCTGTTTTCAAAAAAACCGACAGAAAACGACTCAACATCTGCAGGAATTGAAGTCCCTGAAAAGGAATAAAATCCACACGACTGAAACAAAGTCGCCATAAAAGACAAAACTAAAACACTGCTAATCAATCTCATACTGCTTTATTTTTCTATACAATGTTCTTTCTGATATACCTAACTCTTGGGCAGCTTTTTTTCTTCTTCCATTGTTTTTAAGCAATGCCTTGCGAATTAATTCTTCTTCTTTGGCTTCTAATGATAAAACTTCATTATCGCTAACAGTATCTTGTGCCACTATAACATAAGGTTCTTGCACTCCAACAGATTGGTTTTCAGATGGTGCAAATATTTCTGTTTCAGACTCCTTGTAATCGTCTGCCAAAACTCTAGTTATTACAGCCTTATTATTTTCAACAAATTCCTCATCAATTTGATTGTTTTCTATCATTCCAAAAACGACTTTCTTCAGTTCTGCAACATCATTTTTTAAGTCAATTAACACTTTGTAAAATATATCGCGTTCAGAAACATCAGATTGTGCCCCTTTGTCTTTGTATAGGGCAGGTAAAGTGCTTTCACTTCTTTCTGGCAAATATTTTCGTAAAGTTATACCATCAATTCGGGGACTTTGCTCTAAAACTGCAATTTGTTCCGCAATATTTTTTAGTTGGCGTATATTACCTGGCCAACGATAGTTCATCAAAACTTGTTCTGCATCAAGAGATAATTCTATTGGAGCATTTCTATATTTTTCTGATGCATCAAATGCGAATTTTTGAAAAAGTAAAGCTACATCGTTTGGTCTTTCTCTTAAAGGTGGAACTTTTATGGGTAATGTGCTTAGCCTATAATATAAGTCTTCTCTAAATTTAGCTTCTTCTACTTGAGTAATTAAATTCTTATTTGTTGCAGTTATAATGCGAACATCTGTTTTTTGGACCTTACTACTGCCAACTCTTATAAACTCTCCATTCTCTAAGACTCTTAGTAATCTACTTTGAGTTTCCAATGGAAGCTCTCCAACTTCATCTAAAAAAATGGTTCCTCCATTAGCACTTTCAAAATATCCTTTTCTATTGTCAACTGCACCAGTAAAGGCACCTTTGTCGTGCCCAAACAATTCAGAATTTATTGTACCCTCTGGCAGTGCTCCACAATTTATAGCTATAAATGTTCCGTGCTTTCTTGGGCTTAGTTGGTGTATTATTTTCGAAAAGGATTCTTTACCTGCTCCACTCTCTCCTTGAACATACACCGTTAATTCTGTTGGAGCTACACGCATCGCTGTTTCTAGAGCGTAATGCAACTTAGGAGAATTCCCAATTATTCCAAAACGTTGTTTTACTTGTTGTAAATCCATTTATTATCTGCAAAAATGGCAGTTATTTTTTGTAAATGGCAGTATTTTTTTTTATTTTTAGTCGAATGTGTAATCAACACAGATAAACACAACATCTTTCAAGAGATTTTTGATAAAAACACTCTTTCGTGACTTAACAAGATAATTTCGAATAATAATTCAAAATCGATCTAATATTTTCCAAATACTTTAATATTTCCCTTAAAAATATAACTGCTATTCAATTGTAATAAACAACCGCTAAGCAAAAAGGAATGATGTTAAATGCGTAATCATAATTTCAGTCTACAACCAGACTGGCTCAATTAAATCTACCTTAAAAAGTAATTTTTAACCTCAATGTTATATGGCATCAAAGCCTGCACGGTATGTTTTGTTCCCCATTTATCTAGGTCTGACAAAGACTCGACATACTTGCCAAAGGCCGTTGATTTTGAAAGCGATGCGATTTGAGATTTTAAACTAGCATTACCCGTCATCTTATTTACTATTGCATTAATTGGATCCTGAGCTTTAGGGTATTCTTTTACTTTATATTCTGAAAGATGTGCTTGTTCTGCAGCTAATTTAATTGCTTTATGTAAACCTCCTAATTCATCCACCAAACCTACTTCTCTAGCCATAACACCAGTCCAAACTCTACCCTGAGCTATTTCGTGTACTTCTTCTGTAGTCATATTTCTACCTTCACTAACACGGCTTAGGAAAGTGCTATAAATACGGTCAATAATTTCTTCGATATATGCTCTTTCATCTGCAGTCATGTTTCTATCTATTCTTCCAATGTCTGAATGCTTACCTGTTCCAACGTAATCGAAATTAATTCCCAGTTTATTGTTCAATAATTTTTGAGCATTCGGTATCAAGCCAAACACTCCGATAGAACCCGTTATTGTTGTTGGCTCTGCTAGTATCTTATGAGATGGAGTTGCAATGTAATATCCACCGCTTGCTGCAACATCACTCATACTAGTAATAAGCGGTTTTTCTTCAGCGAGAAGTTTTGCCTCCCTCCAAATAATTTCCGAAGCTAGGGAGCTTCCTCCTCTAGAATCTATTCTAAATACAACTGCCTTTATTCTATCATCTTCTCTTACTTTTTTTAGGGTCGCGGCCATATCTTCTGCTGCTATTTGACTACCATCTCCTCTTCCTCCAACTATTTCACCGCTCGCATAAACCACAGCAACTCTATCCGATCCGCTGCCATAACTTCCTAAATTTTTAGCATATTTCTGAATTGAAATTAAGCTCACTTTAGTATCATTACTCACGCCCATTCTTCTTTTCATTGTAGAATAGAATTGATCTTTGTAAAGCGTTGCGTCTAAGTAGTTATTTTTTACAAAATCAGACACCGACCTAATTTCTAGCTCATCTGCATCCTTTTTAAGCGTTTCAATATCAATATTTCTGCTTGCAGATATTTTATTTAGAGTTTCTTTAAAGACAGAATTTATATACGTTTGAATCTGTTCTCTGTTCTCAACGCTTAAACTTTCTCTAATGTAAGGTTCTACTGCTCCCTTAAACTTACCTGCACGCACTACTTGCATTTCCACACCCATTTTTTCTAAAGTATTGGCAAAAAAACCAACTTCCGCAACCATACCGGTAAAGGCCATTTCGCCCTCGGGGTTTACAAATACACTATCTGCGACACTTGCTAAAAAGTAGGTTGGATAATAAAAGTAATCTGCATATCCATAAATAAACTTCCCTGACTCTTTAAATTCTTCCAACTTTGTTCGTATTTCGGTTAGTTTAGCATACCCCGTTTGTAACGTAGTTAAATCAAGAATAATCCCCTTTATTCTTTCATCTGTTTTTGCTTTCTCAATGGATCTTAATATTCTATTTAAGCCAACTGGCATTTTCGCATTTGGGTCAAGAGCTTTTAGGGCGATTAAGGGATTACTTTCATCAATTTTATCGCTAATCGCATAATTAAGTTTTAAGTTCAAAACACCTTCAGAAGGAAGGTTTGCCTTTGGTTTAGCAGTAGATGCTAAGCCTGTTATCAAGGCAATTAATAAACCAAAAATTACTACTGCTGCCAGCACATATCCTAAGGCCGAAGCCAAAACCATTTTTAAAAAACGCATTATATAAATGTTACTAAATTTCGATGTTAATAAACTAAAACCTTTGAGGTTTGCACCTTCTTATCTGATTTTAGAACAACGAAGTAAATACCTTGCGAATGGCCGTGAAACTTAATATCGGTAAATGTTGGAGTTATATCGTTTAAGTAGATTAATTGACCTTCTGAGTTCCAAACTTCAATAGAATCGAACTCTGCTGGATTATTTATAAACTGGATAGACTTTGAAATTTGGTTATAGAAGGTTCCTACTTTTTTAGAATTTGTTTTGTTTACTGAAGAAGTAGTATTAAAAAAACGCAATGGAATTTCAAAAGTCTTCCCTATTTGCGATTCAAGATTAATTACCAATGTGTCTCTTTGCTCGCCAAATAAATTTGAGTGAAAGTAAAAAACAATTTTAGCAGATTCTCCTACTTGTGCTTCGCTGTCAAACGATTTTAATTGAACAACTTGATTAGTAGACTTCAGGTAAACATTTGTAATAGCTGATATGTTTTGGTTTCCGGTATTTAAAACATAATAAGTCCGTTCTTCACCAAATTCAACATTACCAAAATCTACTGACCTTTGAGATACTTCCCCACTCTTAATTATAGGCTTTGTGTCAGTAGCACCAACTTTATTAATTCTCTCTATAAACTCTGGATGATCTACAAACGGATTTCTATTCTTTTGATACGCGAAAATTTTGTTATTTCTGGTAATTTCAAAAGATGACGGAGTATAAGCCTTATGCCAATTTACAAGGGTAGACTCTTGGCCGTCTATAAAGTTACTATAGTCTTGGTATCTTATGGCAAAATACATCATCGCCCTTGCTGTTGCCCCTTTTTGTAAATCTCTAGGCTCAAATTTTCCTCCGCCAACTTTACTTCCTCCTTCGCTCCAACTTGCACTGCTTACAATTCCAAAAGGATAACTTCCCCTTCTGCTATTGGAGTTTGCATCAGTAGGAAATAGATGATGGATATCTGATCTTTCAGGTTCGGTTTTGTTAAACAGGCTTTGAGGCCAAGTATGTTCGCAGTTAAAGCTATTGCTATTAGCACCACTTCTGGTAGTAAAACTAGCTTGTCTTCCGGTGTAAACACAAGTTACCTTGCCTCCAACATTATCAATATCACTGTACATTTTATCTCTTGCACCGGAGTATCCTAAGTTTGTATATCCTGATGCTAATTTAGACTTTAGGGCACTTTTTAAGTCTTCATAACTTTTGTTAAAAGTACCATCGTAATAAGAATCTGCATATCTACCAGTTCCCAATAAATCTACTCTTAACTCATCTCCGTTGCTTAAAACCACAATAGCTTCTGTATTATATTCCACATTATGTCTTGGTTTAAATTTTAGACTAAGTACTAAACTTGAGTTTGGTGCTAATTGGTTTGTGCCGAGACTATATGAAAAATCAGGATTATAAATATTTACATCAGTAATTTCAAGATTGTTACTGTTACTTTTATTTATCACATCTAGAGTGAGTGTTTTGTCTTCACCTGCATTTACATCTCCAAATACTAGTTGGCTTAAGGAAACACTAACTTGAGCAAATGTTAGGTGGCTCAGAAACAGAATAAAAACGAAATAAATTCTCACATTGCAAAAGTATTATTATCTCAGAAGTTTGCACTAATAACGATTAACAATCGTTATCTAATGTATTTTTAGAAATCCTAATTAATTACCTTTGCACGATGCTTTCAGAATTATCAGCAATAAGTCCAATAGATGGCAGGTATAGGGGAAAAGTGGCCGCTTTAGCTCCGTATTTTTCAGAATATGCTTTGTTTAAATTTAGAGTATGGGTAGAGGTTGAATATTTTATTGCCTTATCTAACTTAGGCTTAATACAATTCCCTAAAATAAGTGAAAATAATTCTCAATTTATCAAAGATATCTATCTAAACTTTAAAGAAGAAGATGCAGCTAGGATAAAAGAAATCGAAAGAATTACAAACCACGATGTTAAAGCTGTAGAATATTTCATAAAAGAAAAGATAAAAGGTACCGAGCTTGAAGAGTTTCAGGAATTTGTTCATTTTGGATTAACGAGTCAAGACATTAACAACACCGCCATTCCTTTTAGCCTAAGATTAGGCTTAGATGAGGTTGTAATTCCTGAGATTGAAGATTTAACGGAAGAATTACATAAACTAGCAAAACAATGGAAAAGCATCCCTTTGCTGAGTAGAACTCACGGACAAGCAGCAACCCCAACCACTGTAGGCAAAGAATTTGCCGTATTTGCAGAAAGATTAGAAGTACAACTAAGTACCTTAAAGACAATTGCCATTAGTGCTAAATTTGGAGGAGCTACTGGTGCATTTAATGCTCACAGACTTGCGTTCCCGCAAATAAACTGGCCAGAATTCGGTGATGATTTAGTGTCTAACTTGGGCTTAGTTAGGAGTTATCCAACCACTCAAATAGACCACTACGATCAACTTGCAGCAACATTTGATGCACTCAGAAGACTGAACGTAATTTTTATGGATTTTGCTAAAGATGTTTGGCAGTATATAAGTATGGATTTCTTTAAGCAAAAAATAGTAAAAGGTGAAGTTGGATCTTCTGCAATGCCGCATAAAGTAAATCCAATTGATTTTGAAAATGCTGAAGGAAATTTGGGAATAGCTAACGCCATATTAGATCACTTAAGCAATAAGTTGCCAATCAGCAGACTTCAAAGAGATTTAACAGATTCTACTGTTCTTAGAAATGTAGGTGTTCCTCTTTCTCATATGCTTATTGCTCTTAAAAGCATGAGAAAAGGAATGGGTAAACTTATTTTAAATAAAGATGCTATTAGGGCAGATTTAAACAATAACTGGGCGGTAACTGCAGAAGCAATACAAACAATATTAAGAAGAGAGAAAGTGGAAGGAGCATATGAATTATTGAAAGACCTAACAAGAACGAACGACGGAATTAATGAAAAATCAATATCTGCGTTTGTTGCTAAATTAGATGTTTCTAACGATGTTAAAAATGAAATAAGCTCTATTACTCCGTTTAACTATTTAGGCTATGCAGCAGAGTAAAAAAACTCTAGTGATAGGAGCTACTCCAAAGCCATACAGGTATGCGTATATTGCAACTGAAATGCTGCTAAAATATAACCACCCGTTGGTGCTATATGGTGTTAAACGAGGTAGCATTTCAGATAATCCAATACTCAATGATTGGTATACTACTCAAGACATTGATACTGTTACCCTATACATAAATCCATCATTACAAGAACAATACCTTAAAAAAATCATAGAACTAAAACCAAAGAGAATTATCTTTAACCCCGGAACTGAGAATCTTAAACTTAAGGAACTTGCAGAGGCAAATAACATCGAAGCTCAATATGCCTGTACCTTAGTTATGCTTAGAACCGGACAATTCTAAAAATCTAATGAAAAATATTTATTTAATACTCGTCATTTCTATGCTAAATGTAGCATGTAAAAATAATCAAGAAAAACTCCTAGATAAGATTAATGCCATAGAATTAGAAGATAAATTAGGTACTCCTGAGGGTCTTGCTGAATTAGCAGAGCTTCACAGTGAATACGGCCTTAAATATCATAATGAACAAGCCAATAATTTCCTTTACTCAGCTGCACATTACTATTTCTATGAAGGGAAAAAAGACAGAGCTAAAAACCTACTTTTTGAATACATATCGAGAGATGATAGCACCGATCGATTTAGAAATTCTGCAATTAATTTATCAAAATTATTAAGCGATGAAGAAAAGCACAATCACGCCGATGAATTAATCTCGGAAACAATTGAAAGCCAACTGCCTACAAGTGCTCAATGGCAAGATATAATTGCAATTTACACTGCTAAAATTGAAAGCAAGACAGATGTAAGACCAACTGATTATGAGAGACTTGCATTAGCACATACTGCAACGGGTAATTTTACTGCTGCAATAAGTAATCTTGATTCAGCAATACTCATGTTTAAAGATTATGAAAAAAGAGTAGATTTAATGTTTAGAGCGGGTTCTATAGGTTGGGAATACATAGACAATAAAGAAATTGCAAAGAGTTACTACAACCAAATAATTAAAGAATACCCCAACAGTCCTTTGGTTTCAGATGCTCATGAAATATTGAGTAAAGGTATGCTCTATAAAACAAATGAAGAAATCTTGGAAATGATCAAGGGTCAAAACAAATGAGCAAAATAGCTTTAATTACAGGCACAACATCAGGTATTGGCAAAGCAACCGCTCAGTTGTTTGCAGCAGAAGGCTATAATCTCATAATAAACGGAAGAAGAACCGAAAAGCTTAAGAAACAAGCACAAGATTTAGAAGACTCTTATGGGATTGATGTTTTATTAATGCCGTTGGATGTTAGAAACAATGAAGCTGTAGTTGAATATGCTAAATCAATACCTGAAAAGTGGAAAAAAATTAACATTTTAGTAAACAATGCTGGCTTAGCTGCAGGTTTAGAATCCTTAGAAAATGGAAATGTTGACAATTGGAATCAAATGATTGATACCAACGTAAAGGGTTTGCTTTATGTTTCGCAATCTATAATTCCATTTCTAAAACAGACCCAAGGTCAAATAATAAACATTGGTTCTATTGCGGGCAAAGAAGTATATGCTAATGGAAATGTATACTGCGGCACAAAGCACATGGTAGATGCTTTAACAAAAGCTATGCGTCTTGAATTAGCCGAATATGGGGTAAAAGTTTCCGCAGTAAATCCAGGTGCCGTAGAAACAGAATTTTCTATTGTAAGATTAGATGGAGATTTAGATAAAGCTAAGAATGTTTATGTAGGTTTTGAGAATCTAGTTGCACAAGACATTGCAGCGGCCATTTGGTTTGTAGCAAGCAGACCAAAACACGTTACCATAAACGACTTAACAATAATGCCAACTGCTCAACCTCAAGCAAGCGTTATTATAAAAAACAAGGGACTGTAAAGTCCAATTTTTAATAACCAGATTTACCAGCTAAACGGGTATCTCTTGAATGTATTGTCATTATTGGTACCGGGCTGTGATTAACTAGTTGCTGAGAATAAGAGTCCATAAATATTCCCGAACTTTCTGTATCTGTCATTATAAGCATTAAACCTGCACCAACTTGTTTTGCATATTCGATACACGTTTCGGGTACTTTTACAGCAAATTTCGTTTCTGATGTATACTTAATATCTTTTTCCGCCAGATACCTTTCCGTTTGTCTTAGGTAAGAATTAACATGATTAACGGTATCATTAGATTTACTTTTACTCGTTGCCAATATGTGAACAGTAGAATTAAAAGCCTTAGCTATTAATGCACAATAAGGTACTTTTTGACGTGTATTTGAAGAGTTTGTAATGGGCAATACTATTTGATCAAACCCTATTTCTCCTGCTTTTTCTTGAGAGCTAATAACGGGACAATTTGAACTACTTATTACTTTAAACGCATTACTACCCATCCACAAAGGTTGCCAACCACTTTTACCGTGAGCACCAACCAAAATCAAACCATAATCTCCTGCTTTTTCTAACTTAATAACCTCATCATAAACTTTTCCTGTTTTTTCTACAATAGAAAGATTAATTCCTTTGGAAGATGTAAAATCTTCTAAAAACTTTTTTGAGTCTGAAAATTCTTGCTCCTTGCCTGAAGAAACAAAGAGTACGGTTATTTCAGAATCAAATTTTCCTGCAATATCACAGGCCTTTTGAAGAGCCACTCGAGATGCACCACTGTTATCAAATGCTAATAGTATTTTATTGAAAGCCAATTTCATAAAATATTTGTATTTATTTGCCATAAAACTAATCAATATTTATTAAAAATGAAAATTTCATCATTAGAATTGTTTGCTTTTTTACTTGTTGGATTTTCAACTGCGTGCAGTGGACCTAAGTCTCCATCCTTTGAAAAACTGGACAACTTAAAAGTTGTAAAAGCATCCAAGAACTATATTGTACTAAAAGGCGATGCCATTTATCACAACCCTAATAGCGTAAAAGGCATGCTAACAAAAACAGATATGAAAATTCTTGTAAATGACGTGGAAGTAAGTCAAATAGATCAAACAAGTGCTGTTGCTGTTCCAAAACAAAGTGATTTTGCTGTTCCTGTAACTATCCAGTTTGCTCCAAAGAAAATACAAAATGAGAATAAAGGTTTTTTAAAGAATGCGGTTAAAAGCTTTTTAGATAAAAAACTTGAAGTAACCTATGTTGGGTCTGTTTCAATACAAGTATTAAATGTAGAATTTGATGTTCCTGTGGACTATTCAAAAAAAGTAAGTTTTGGACTTAATTATTCAGAGACTGACTAAAACAGAAATTGCCTTTTAAGTTAATTAAACTTAAAAGGCAATTCTAAATCTTCTAATTTTTGTTTGGTTATTTCATCCATTCTAAGCTTATATCGACTTGAGGATGCTTTCACTGACTTATTGTCGTCAAAAATTTTAAAATCCAGTCTCACTTTTCCTCTTTCGTCTACTAGATCAAAAAGCTTACTCATTATGCCCTCATTAATAGCTTCAGCATCCAAATTAATGGTTACCTTTTTTAGTTGATTTTCAACTGCATCTGCCAAGAAAACTATGTTTTGAATGTTAACATCTAGCTTATTTGGGTCTCTGTAACTTTTTTCGCCCTTTGCAGTAATAAATATTTGAGCATTGAGCTCGATAAACCCTTTAAACTGGGCATACTTTTCACCAAACATCATAAACTCCATAGAACCAGAAAAATCCTCAAGATTAAAAACACCATACGGTTTACCATTTTTTGAAATAGCATGTCGTACTGAAGTAATTAGTCCCGCTAACTGAATTTGGCTGCCTTCAAGCTTTAGACCATCTTCTTCAATATTGGATAGCTGATGAGATGTAAAGTGATCAATTTCAAACTTAAACTTACTTAAAGGGTGGCCAGATATATATATTCCTACCAACTCCTTTTCCCTTTGAAGTTTTTCCATCAAAGTCCAATCTTCAATAATTGGCAAAGTTGGTTCTTTGATGTCTAGAGCACTTGAGTCACCAAATAGAGAGTTTACACTTGTTAATGCATCGTTCTGTACTTGATTACCGAACTTAACAGCCAGTGCAATTCCAGTACTCCCTTGCATCTCAGTAACGTATGTAGATCGGTTAATCCCAAACTCATCAAAGGCTCCTGCTATTGCAAGGTTTTCTAAAGATTTTTTGTTTACAACACGTTGATTTGCTCTTTTACACAGCTCAAATAAACTACTATATGATCCACATTCTTTACGCTCTCTTATAATCTCAGAAGCTGCTGTATCTCCCACTCCTTTTATTGCCCCCAATCCAAATCTAATTGCTCCATCTTTATTTACGCTAAATTTTGATGCACTTTCATTAACACTTGGACCAAGAATAGGAATATTCTGTCTTTTACACTCATCCATAAAGAAGCTTACTTTTTTTATATCATTCATATTATGAGTTAGCACAGATGCCATAAATTCTGCCGGGTAATGAGCTTTTAGATAACCAGTATGAAATGCTAAGTATGCATAACAGGTACTGTGGCTTTTATTAAAAGCATATGAAGCAAAAGCCTCCCAGTCTTTCCAAACCTTTTTAAGAGTATCTTCTGCATGTCCTTTAGCTGTACCTTGCTCAATAAACAAATCAAAGAGCTTATTCATTTCTTCAATTTTTTTCTTACCCATCGCTTTTCTTAAGCTATCGGCCTGCCCCTTAGTAAAACCTGCAAGTTTTTGAGATAATAACATTACTTGCTCTTGATAAACTGTAATGCCATACGTATCAGCAAGATATTCTTCCATATCTGCCAAATCGTAATTTATTTCTTCTCTACCATGTTTTCTTGCAATAAAGTTCTTTATATAATCCATTGGACCGGGTCTATACAGAGCATTCATTGCTATTAAATCCTCAAATTTGTCTGGTACCAACATTTTAAGATTTTTTTGCATACCTGGGCTCTCAAACTGGAAAACGCCATTGGTGTTTCCTTTGGCAAATAGTTCTAAGGTTTTGGCATCATCTAAAAGTATTTCGTCTGGGTTAATTTCAATGCCATGTTTGTCTTTAATAATGGCTACTGCATCTTTAATTATGGTTAAGGTTTTAAGCCCTAAAAAGTCCATTTTTAATAATCCTGCATTTTCCACTGCACTATTATCAAACTGGGTAACAACCATTTCCGAGTCCTTTGCTACAGTTACAGGTATGTATTTGGTAATGTCATCAGGCGTAATAATTACTCCGCAAGCATGTATTCCTGTATTTCTAACAGAACCTTCAAGCTTTTTGGCAGTCTTAATCATCTTTCCAATTTCATCCTCACCTTCGGCTAGTTTTCTAAATTCCTCAGCCAGCTTAACATCGTCCGCATTCATTTCTCCTTTCAGCTTAGGATTAATGCCGTCTGGAGCAAGTACTTTATTTAAATTAGCTTTTAAATGTTTTGGGAAAACTTTGGCTACTCGATCTACTTCTTGCAATGGCACATCTAAAACACGCCCAACATCTCTAAGAGAAGATCTTGCTGCCATAGATCCATATGTAATAATTTGTGCAACTTGTTTTTGCCCATATTTATCAATTACATAGTCAATAACTCGTTGTCTTCCCTCATCGTCAAAGTCAATATCAATATCGGGCATACTTACCCTTTCTGGATTAAGAAAACGCTCAAAAAGCAAGTCGTAAGCAATAGGGTCAACATTGGTAATACCCAAACAATATGCCACAGCTGAACCAGCTGCCGAACCCCTACCTGGACCTACAGATACATTCATAGTTCTAGCTGCACTAGTAAAGTCTTGTACAATTAGAAAGTATCCTGGATAACCACTTGCTGCAATTACACTCAATTCAAAATTGAGTCGTTCTTCAATCTCAATGGTTAATTCTGGATATCGCTTTTTTGCACCTTCAAAGGTCAAGTATTTTAAATACTCATCTTGCGTTTTAAAACCACTAGGCAAAACATAGTTTGGAAGAAGCACATCTCTAGTTAGCTTTGGTGTTTCAACACTATCTACTATCAAATTAGTATTGTCAAGTGCCTCAGGAATATCCGCAAATAACCTACCCATCTCTTCTTGAGTTTTAAAGTAAAACTCACTATTAGGAAAAGCAAAACGCATCCCTTTACCATACCCTTTGGGGTCGCTAATTTTTGAACCTGTATTTATGCATAAAAGAATATCATGCGGCATTGCATCTTCTTCTTCCATGTAATGCGAATCATTGGTTGCAATAACATTTAGGTCATACTTATGGGCAAACTTCATGAGCACCTGGTTTACATCCTCTTGGCTCATTCCGGTACCATCAATGTTTTCTAAACCATGGCGTTGAAGTTCTATATAAAAATCTTCCCCAAATATTTCTATATATTCTTTAACCAGTCTTTCTGCCTCTTCTTCTCCTTTAAACAAAATAGCTTGTGGAATTTCCGCACCTATACAACAAGAAGTAGCAATTAAACCTTCGCTGAATCTCTTCAAAATATTTTTATCTATTCTTGGAAATTTACCATACAAACCTTCTGTATAGCCCAAAGAACAAAGCACGGATATGTTTTCATATCCTTTTTGGTTTTTAGCCAATAGTAATTGATGATATCTTTTATCTTTGGTATCACCTACGAAAGATCTTCTTGTTCTATCTGCCACCATATAAAACTCGCAACCAACAATTGGTTTTACACCATGTTTTAAACCTGAGTTTACAAACTTAAAAGCCCCAAACATGTTTCCATGGTCTGTAAGAGCTACTGCCCGCATACCGTCTTCTTTTGCTTTAGAGAACATGTCGTCTATACGTGCAGCACCATCTAAAAGGGAAAACTGACTGTGGCAATGTAAATGAGAAAAAGAAGGCATTTAATTCTGTATGTGCACAAGTATACGCTAATAATAAGTCTAGATTATAAGATTTTAACCCAGCAAACCCGTTTTTAAATTGGAGTGTTTTATTATTGTTTTGATTTAGAGCATTTTGAAAAAGATAATAGGATACCTCAACAATTTTTACACAACTCATTTAAACAAAAATGAATTACTTTTTGCATTCTTTTTTATTGGTGCTTTTGCATACTTAAACTACGGAACAAGTTTTATTAAAGATTTAAAAAATGAACATTTGTATGACACTACATACTCCGTTTTTTTGGCATTTTTATTTGGCATACCTCTTTTTTTAGGATTTGTATCAAACTCTATTTTTAGTAAAGATTGGAGCCATTGGAAGAACCCAAGGTTTTGGATATTAGTATTGCTCGCTATTGGTGTTTTTACTTTAAGAAATTGCTCTCATATAATCTTAAACCCCTTATACGATAAACTTACAGACTTAGATCATACAAGGTGGACTTGGTCTGTTCTAAGCACCGTTTTAAGAAGTTCTTTAATTCTAGTTCCTCTAACACTATATTGGTTTTTTGTAGACAGAAAAGACCAAAATTTATACGGATTTACACTTAAAGGTTTTAATACCAAGCCCTATTTTGCTATGCTGCTAATTATGTTTCCATTAATTGCTTTGGCTAGCACTCAAGCTGATTTTTTAGGAGCATACCCAAGAGGACAGAACTTTGATACTCTTGACATTCAAAATACAGCACATTGGAAATTTTTTGGTTTGTACGAGTTGGTATATGGTCTTGATTTTATAAGCATTGAGTTCTTTTTTAGAGGATTTATGATTTTAGCATTTTTAAAGTTGTTAGGCCCCAAAACCCTAATACCAATGGCAATGTTTTATGTTACCATACACTGGGGTAAGCCTGCTGGAGAACTAATTAGTTCGTTTTTTGGAGGAACATTATTAGGTATAATAACACTTTATAGTAGGTCTATAATTGGCGGAATAATAGTACACATGGGTATTGCTTGGATGATGGAAATTGGTGCCCTTATTGGTAATTATTTTAACAAGTGAACGAATTTTTAAAAACTGAAATAACTTTTTTAAAAGGCGTGGGTAGCACGCGTGCTGAAATTCTAAACAAAGAATTAGGGATTTTCACATTTGAAGATTTACTGAACTATTATCCGTTTAGATATGTAGACAGAACACATTACACTAGTATTGAAGACATTGACCCAAACTCAAACTTTGTACAATTAAAAGGGAGAATAATACATTTAGAAGAGGCAGGGTTTAAGCAAAAAAGCAGGCTGGTTGCTACTTTTTATGATGGAACTAAACAAATGGAGCTTATCTGGTTCAAGGGCATTAAATGGATAAAGAAAAATATTGTTATAAATCAAGAAATTGTAGTTTTTGGGAAACCGTCTTTCTTCAAAAACAAAGTAACTATTTCTCATCCAGAAATCGACACTTTTGCTAACAGAGTAAAAATGCCAACTCTTGAAGCTGTTTATCACACTACGGATCATATGAAAATTCGCAGGTTAGAGAGTAAACAAATTCGTCAAATAATTTTCAATTTAATTAACCATGAAAAATTTCAAGTTCCTGAATTTTGGGATGAGGATTTTTTAAAAGAATACAAACTAGTAAACAGGCTAAAGGCATTTAAGTTTATACACCTACCTCCCACCCTACGACACACAGAAGCTGCTAAGTATAGATTAAAGTTTGAAGAATTATTTTTCTTACAGTTTCCTTTTCTGTGGCAAAAAATACATCGCACAGAACTTTTGGAAGGTATATCATTCCATAACAATCACGTTCTATATCAAGACTTTTGCCAAAACTACTTGCCCTTTCAATTAACCAAAGCCCAAAATAAGGTTTTAACAGAAATTGAAACTGATTTAATATCCGGCAAGCAAATGAACCGGCTATTGCAAGGAGATGTTGGCAGTGGTAAAACAATAGTTGCATTTCTATCTGTACTTATGGCTATAGATAATGGCTATCAAGCAAGCATTATGGCTCCTACAGAAATACTTGCAACACAACATTTCTTAGGTTTAAAAGAAATGGCTCATCAAGTTGGGATTAGGATAGCACTGCTTACTGGGTCTACAACAGCAAAGCAACGTAAAGAATTACATACGCTCTTAAGACTTGGAGAAATTCACCTACTTATTGGCACGCACGCTTTAATAGAGGATGTGGTTCAATTTTCGAATCTTGGATTAGTCATTATAGATGAACAACACCGGTTTGGTGTAGCCCAAAGAGCTAAACTTCAAGCCAAAGGCCACAAGAAGCCCCATGTTCTAGTTATGACTGCAACACCCATTCCTAGAACCCTTGCTATGAGCGTTTATGGCGATTTAGATTATAGCGTTATTGATGAACTTCCGGCAGGTAGAAAACCAATAATTACAGCTCACAGATTTGGTTTCGCTAGAGAAAAAGTATGGGTATTTATTAAAGATGAAATAGCTAAAGGAAGACAGGCATATATAGTTTACCCTTTGATTGAAGAATCAGAAACGCTACATTATCGAGATCTAAACAATGGCTATGATGATTTATTACAATTCTTTCCCAGACCTAAGTATCAAGTAGAAATGATGCATGGCAAAATGAAACCAGATGATAAAGAAGCTGCTATGCAACGCTTTAGTAAAGGCGAAGTAAACATACTGGTTAGTACCACAGTTATAGAAGTTGGGATTAATGTGCCAAACGCCAGTATTATGGTAATTGAAAGCTCGGAGAAATTTGGCTTATCGCAACTGCACCAATTAAGAGGAAGAGTAGGCAGAGGTGGAGAACAAAGTTATTGCATACTTATGAGCAGTAAAAAACTGAGTGAAAATGCCAAAACCAGACTAAAATCCATGGTACGAACAAGTAGCGGATTTGAACTTAGTGAAATTGATATGCAATTAAGAGGTTTTGGAGACATTAGTGGCACAAGGCAAAGTGGGTTAGACCAACTAAAACTTGCCCAATTAGGAGTTGATGGAGCCATAGCTCAAAAAGCAAGAGAAGCAATAATTAGGATTTTAAAGGAAGATTCAAGTTTAAAAAATTACCCAAAATTAAAGCACTACATCGCTTATAGGTCTGGTTTCAAAGAGTGGAGTAAGGTTGCTTAATTATTTTCTATTAGTTGCTTTAAGCTCTCGTAGTTTTTCACATATTGCCCTTTCAATTGCTTTTTATTATTCATAAACAATCTACTTTTGGCTGACGTAGCTTTCAAGTTAATGCTAGTTTTTAGACGCGTTGTAGCACTATCAATCCTCTCAAATTCTGTATCAGACAATATTTCAATATAGTCTTCCACCACTCCTTTGTATGCATGTCTTTTATTATTTTCTAGTGCTGTAATTTTTTGCTTTTGAATCATAGTTCGTTCGCCATTTCCAAATTGCACTTCATACTTTGCTCCAACTCCTTTGTCGTCTCCGCTGACTTTAGTTACGCCTTCAAACCATTCGGGAATTTTACTGTAATCAGTGGCTATTTCAAAAGTTTTATCCATTGGTGCTTGTATGTCTATATTTACCATAAATGAGTTTTCTTTTGGAGAAAAGAAAATTAGCCCTATCACTGCAACAACCATAAAAAGAACAAATATGCCTACATACTTTACAAAATTCATTTTGCAAAGATAATTCTAATAAAAAGTCCTTATTGCATTTACATTTAAAATTCTATAAATTAGTGGCCGTCTAAACAATATTATATGCTTAAATCTTTACGAATACTCTATTTCTTTCTCGCTTTTATGGGATTGGCAAACATTGCTTGTGCACAAATTACAAGCTTCCCTTACACCGAAGATTTTGAATCTCCTTCTGTAATTCAATCTGCCAACGCTAGTTGTGATGCAACGGTTGCTGGTGCAACATTTACAGGGTGGACGCAAGATCCTAATGACGACGGTGACTGGCGGGCAGACTCTGCTGGCACACCTTCTATTGGAACCGGTCCAGGAGCTACTTCTACCGTTTCTGGTGTGGGTTTAGGAACTGATGTAAATCCAGGTACCACAGCCGGCATCTATCTCTATACAGAAGCAACAAATGCTACTAGTTGTGGAACATCAGAAATAAATTTATTAAGTAGTTACTTCGACTTAAGCAAAACCAACACATACTACAGAATACAGTTAAACTACCATATGTTCGGTGGCGGTATGGGCTCATTACATATAGATGTAAAAGATACAGGAACTTGGACCAACAATATTTGGAGCAAAAGTGGCAATATCGATTCGCTATGGCACTTAGACAGTATAAGTTTAGCTACTTTTAATTCGGATAGTGTTCAAATTAGAATAAGAGCAGTTATGGGTGCTAGCTATCAAAGTGATTTAGCTATAGACAATTTTGTGTTAGAATCTTACACACCTCCAAGTGCTGATGCAGTTATTACAAGTGTAAGTTATGCACCAAATGAATATCCTATTCTACCATTAATCCAATTTGACTCACTTGAATTTGCAAGCACAGTAAAAAATGACGGAGCATTGGAAATGACAAATACCAAAGTCACAATCAGAGAAGGGACATTCTCTACATCTATACAATTGGATACAATTAGTGGGTTTCAAAGTAAATCTGGGTTTGCAGCCACAAAATACTTTCCAACATCTGTTGGAATAAAAACATTGGCTTTTGAAGCAACAATAAATCAAACAGAAGCATTAACAACCAATAATTTTGATACTCTTTATCAAATTGTATCTGACACTGTAATGGCTAGAGAAACAGGCACCAACACTGGCGGAATTGGTTTTAATACAGGTGCAGGAGAGATTGGTGAACTGTTTAAATTAAAAACGGGAGATACCGTTACCTCTATTTCATTTTATATTGATATGCCTACTGCAGGAGACTCATTGCGGGCTCATCTAAGACAATTTTATAACGGCCCAGGAAATGTGATTGAGAGTACAGATCCTATTGCAATGGCAACTAATCAAAATTGGTACACCGTTAATTTAAAATGTCACCAAGTTCTAACTGCCGGGGAATATTTTGTAGGCGTAGAACAAATGACAGCAGGCTCTAATATGAGCTTAGGATATACCACAGAGTTTTTTACAGATACTACTTGTTATTATGGCAACGGAGGAACTTGGACGGCAGTGGAAGATGCCAACTTTAAAATTGCTACATTAACACGATTAAATTTTGGTCATGTTGCAGCTGCTCCAAATGTTACTATAACTTCTACCAAAGACACTACCTGCCCAGGAGAATTAGTTTACTTAACCGCAAGTGGTGGCCAAACACATCAATGGACACCAACCGCAAATGCTTATAACCCCAACAACATCTCTACTTTAGTAGATATAGATGCAACAACAACAATGTATGTAGTAGCTGATTGGGGCTGTGGAATTCTTTCTACAGATTCATTTACCATACACGCTACAACCTCACCAAATGGCATTGTTTCAAATGATACGACAATTTGTCCAGGAGGAACCGCAATCTTAAAAGCAAGCGGAGGAAATTCTTATTCTTGGGTAAATGGGCCATCCAATGCAGATTACACCGTTAACCCAACAGCAAACACCCTTTACTATGCCATTATAGATAGTACCAATGGGTGTTCTAAAACATTAGAAACAAATGTATATATAAGTGTCCCTCAGGTTAATGCCTATGGCGATACTACTGTTTGCAGAGGCAGTGAGGTTAGCGTATATGCTGAAGATGCAGATAGTTATAGATGGATAAACGGTCCTTCAACAGCTAACCATAGCTTTAATGCGTGGCACGATGATACACTTATTGTAATTGGAGCAGATTCCTTTGGATGTGAAACTCAAGATAGTGTAATGGTGGAAACTGTAGATGCACCAAACCTTATACCTATGAACGATACTGGTGCATGTTTTGCTCGATTTATTACCATTGAAGCTGGCGGAGCTGCTGACTTTTATGAATGGAATACAGGTTCTGATAGCAGCAGTACTAAACTACAAATATTAACAGCTCAAACAGTTTATTTAAAAGCATACAATGCCAATGGTTGTGAAGATTTCGACACTGTATATGTTGAGCGATATATTCCACCTTCGGGAAGTGTAGATGCTGACACAACAATATGTGAAGGCTCATCCATAACTTTGTCAGCCTATGGTGGCGATTTATATTCTTGGAGCAACGGAGATGAAACACAAACCACTACGCTTTCGCCTACTAAGCAAATAAAACTTACAGTTACAATTAAGAGTAATGAAGGTTGTGAAGATTTTGAGGAAGTTACAGTAAGTATAGATCCACTTGCAAAACCTGCGTTTAAATTTAAAGACTATAAAGATTCTGTAGTTTTCACAAACCAAAGTCAATTGGCAGACAGCTACCATTGGGATTTTGGCGATGGTAATACTTCTACTGACGAAAACACTTATAACATATACGACACTACTGGAAATTACACCATTACACTAACCGCTACCAATAAATGTGGAGATGTGGATAGCACAATAATTATTAAGGTTACAGTGCCTGAAAAAGTAGGCGTAAATGAGCTTGAACATTGGAATAAACTCAATATTTACCCAATACCTGCAGAAAGCACAGTATCTTACACAATTAACAACAAGGTATTTGGCAAAATTGATGTATCTCTAATTGATGTTAATGGAAAAATTATTTCAGTAAATGAGATATTTAAATCTTCCACTGAGCACACCAATCAACTAGATATTAGTGTACTGCCTTCTGGCGTTTATCAACTTAGATTTAAGCAAGGCAGTTCTGTTATAACTAGAAAACTGATAAAAAGATAACACGTAAAAACAGTATTATTTTGAAGGGCGTCAATTAATTATACGCCCTTTTTTATAGATAATTATTTCAGCTACTGCAATGTTCACTATCCACCTCAATACTCTATGAACATCCGCTGGAACATAAGAGGTCTTAGATATTTCATTCTTAAACAAATAACTAAAAACATTTTTTAAATTAGCACTGTGAAAGCATTAAATCTTATCATCCTTGCGTTTTGTTTGTTATTTAGTAGTTATGCTACTGCACAAAACTTCTCATTAAAGAAGTATCAGCAACATCCCAATTATCTAGAAGTTGTTGACCAATTTATTCAAGATTATAATTATAAAAGTTCTGAACCTACTCAGCTTAGATTAGCTCACACGCCTGAAGGGTGGTCTGTAAAAGTTTATGATTATGTTGAGAAAAAAGTAGTTACTAATGAAGTTTTTTGGCGAAATGGGAATTACAAAAAATTGAACAAAATAGAAGAAAAGAAAGATAGTGAATCCAATAAAAAATTGGAAACAGAATTAAAGGGTTATCAACTAATCAAAGATCACGAGCGTCATCCATTTTTTGGTTATGATAATTGGATGGATGATGTAATTGAGTATTTTGAGCCCCTTGTAAAAAGCTTAAACGAAAAACAAGTATATGGTCTAGCAAGAGCTTACTCTGCAAAAGGAAGCAACTACAGCACAAACCAGTATAGCTTTAGGAAAACTGCGGAAATAGAATTTATACAAGGTGGAAACTGTTTAAATAAAGAGCAAAAGGTCGAACTAATAAGATTAAACAGAAAGGCTGTTCAATATTTTAAATTAACTGAATCTTTAAACCCTCAAAAATGTGTTATTGTTGGAAGAATTAACACTAAAGTTTCAAATGAATATGTAGACTTATATTACAAACTTTGGCCTCTTGCTAACGTTTTAGAAGCAACTCAAAAACTCCCTCTAGGCTTATATACTCCAAATATGATAAGCTCAGCAAAAAACTACCTAAACAGCTGCCCACCTAATGCCATTCTTTTTACTAATGGAGACAATGATACTTATCCCCTGTTATATGTACAGGCAGTTTATGGTATAAGGCAAGACGTAAGTGTTATAAACTACTCCATGCTCGGTATTGAAATGTTTATTGATGCTGTTAAACGCGGTATAGGCAACAACAAAGTGTTGTTGGAATTACCCTATGAATTTTATAAGAAAACTGGCTACTTGCTCTTTAATCACGAAAATACAGGTAGTCTAAATATTGCTAATTTAGAAATTGATGGACAATATTTAGATAAAGACAAAATAGCTCTAGAGAGAATGGGTAAAACCACAATTGCCGATTTTAAATCTTCGCGGTACATAGCCCGAAGTACAATTGCGGCCTTAGACATTATTAAAAATAACCAGCAAAGACCCATTGCATTTAGCCAAAAGCACATTGCAAAAAGTTTAGGATTAGATAGCAATCAAGTTTTTAATGGTTACACTTTTAACTTTATCCCGCAGAAGAATGTAGAGGTTAACATAAAAGCAATAAACAATTTTTTGGAGCACTCTTTAACGCTCAAAGGATTTAGCGACTCCACCAATTTTGTATACTGTACAGAAACTGAAAGCTACCAAAATTCCTTGTCGTTTGGCACAATGAATCAAAACATCCTAACTGTTTTATATTTTGCGAAAATCAGCATCGAAAACAAGGATGAAATAAAAAGATTATGGACCAACTATATAGCAATACGAGCTTCAACATATCCACCGTTATTGCAACAATTTAATGAAGTTTACCTCAAAGTTGAAGAGAAGTTGAAGAATTTAGATTAAACCATTAATCTAGCAACATATTTACCCAAAACATCAAGCTCAATATTGACAATTGTGCCTTTCTTAAAAGTATGAAAATTAGTATGCTCGTAGGTGTATGGTATAATGGCTACAGAAAACGTTCTGTCTTTAACGTGGGTTACCGTTAAACTAGTACCATTAATAGTTATGGAACCTTTATGTATAATCAGTTTCTCCGCTGGTTTGTCGTTTATGTTCACAAAATCCTCATCTAATTCAAACGTATACTCCCAACTGCCATTTGCATCGTTAACAGACGTAACCAATGCTTTACCATCAACGTGACCTTGCACTATATGTCCATCTAATCTATCAGACATTCTAATACACCTTTCCACGTTTAACTTATCGCCTGCTTTGAGCAAGCCCAAATTTGTAAGATTTAAACTTTCATTAATCGCAGTAACCTTATACAGGTTTCCATTGATTTCGGTAACCGTTAGGCAAACCCCATTATGGGCCACACTTTGGTCTACTTTCAACTCTGAAGTAAAGTTGCTTTCAATGGTAAAATGAGCGTTGGTTTTTTCAAACTCAACACTACGCACAATTGCTATAGATTCTATTATTCCGCTAAACATACCTTATAAATTTAAAGTTTCAAACTCAATATTCAAGTTCAATTTTGGTTATTTCCAATTAATCTGTTTTGTTTATTGATTAAAATTCTAGAAAGTATGGCAATAATCTGTTCTGTTTCACCCAAAATATTGTCTAAAACCTTTAAATCGTAAACTTTTATATACTTTAACACTTTGAGGGCTAAACGAGACTCTTTTAAATCTTTAATGCTCAAAGAAATTTTATGAATGTAATCCTTATCTGAAACAGCACCTTGCGTTTCACCAAAATTTAACGCCGTACTTCCTGATGATCGTATCAGTTGTTTACTGAAATATTCACAAGAATATGTTTTGGGAAGTTTTTCTGCAAAGAGCAGAACTTCTCCTGCATAAGCAACCAGTCTGTCTTCCAAATTGTATTGCTTAGTCATCGGAATTTGTACTTGTTACTTGAACTTGCTCTTGATAAACCCTACTTCTTTATCGCTCCCATCAAGTATTCTCTGTTCATTCTTGCAATGTTTTCTAGAGAAATCCCTTTCGGACATTCTACTTCACATGCTCCCGTATTGGTGCAGTTACCAAAACCTTCAGCATCCATTTGAGCCACCATATTTAGAGCTCTTTCTTGTGCTTCTACTTGGCCTTGAGGCAACAACGCAAATTGAGAAATTTTTGCTCCCACAAAAAGCATTGCACTACTGTTTTTACAAGTTGCCACACACGCTCCGCAGCCTATACAAGCTGCAGCATCCATACTTAAATCTGCATTTTCTTTTCTGATAGGTAAAGCATTTGCATCTTGGGTATTACCCGATGTATTTACAGATATATATCCACCTGCTTGCTGTATTCTTTCAAAAGATGTTCTATCAACTACTAAGTCTTTAATTACCGGAAATGCTTTGGCTCTAAATGGCTCGATATAAATTGTGTCACCATCCTTAAACGTACGCATATGTAATTGGCACGTTGTGGTGCCATTAGCAGGACCGTGAGCCTCACCATTAATAAACATAGAACAAGTACCACAGATACCCTCTCTACAATCATGGTCAAAAGCAATTGGTTCTTCACCAGAATTAACTAATTTTTCGTTTAGCACATCCATCATTTCTAAAAATGACATATGTTCAGAAATATCAGTCACTTTGTAATCAACTATTTTACCTTTATCCTGAGGACCTTTTTGTCTCCAGATTTTTAGTGTCAAATTCATGTTACTCATATTACTTGTAGCTTCTTGTTTTTAATTCAATATCGTTAAACTCTAACTCTTCTTTGTGCAAAATTGCTTCACTCGGCTTGCCTGTAAACTCCCAAGCTGAAACATATTTGTAGTTAACATCATCTCTTAAGGCTTCTCCCTTTTGAGGACCATCAAGCTCAACAGATTCTTCTCTATAATGTCCACCACAAGATTCATTTCTTTCCAAAGCATCTCTAGCAAACAATTCACCCAACTCTAGGAAATCTGCAACCCTACCAGCTTTTTCTAACTCTGGATTTAATTCGCTTGCATCTCCCGGTACTTTAACGTTTTTCCAGAAATCTTCTCTTAATTCAGCAATTTCTGTAATTGCTTCTTCAAGACCTTTAGCATTTCTTGCCATTCCTACTTTATCCCACATAATCTTACCTAATTTTTTGTGGTAGTAATCAACAGAATTTTCGCCATTATTATTTAAGAAGAAATCGATTTTTTCTTTTACTTCTTTTTCAGCTGCATCAAATTCAGCAGAATCTGTTGGAATTGCACCTGTTCTAATATCATCTGACAAATAATCTCCAATGGTGTAAGGCAATACAAAATATCCGTCTGCCAAGCCTTGCATTAATGCAGAAGCACCCAATCTATTGGCTCCGTGATCTGAGAAATTAGCCTCTCCAATTGCATAACAACCTGGGATAGTAGTCATTAGGTTATAATCAACCCAAATTCCTCCCATTGTGTAGTGCACTGCAGGATAAATCATCATTGGTGTTTTATACGGGTTTTGATCTGTAATTTTTTTATACATCTCAAATAAGTTACCATATTTAGCTTCAATAACCTCTTCTCCTAACTCTCTTATTCTTGCTTCAGTGGCATTAGATTCACCTTTAATTAAGGCTTGCTCATTACCATACCTGTTTATTGCTGCTGCAAAATCTAAATAAACAGCCTCACCTGTTGCATTAACGCCAAAACCGGCATCACATCTTTCTTTTGCAGCTCTACTTGCAACATCTCTTGGCACTAAATTACCAAATGCAGGATACCTTCTCTCCAAGTAATAATCTCTATTTTCTTCTGCTAGCTCCGTTGGCTTTAGATTTCCGCTTCTTATTGCCTCAGCATCTTTTATATTTTTTGGCACCCAAATTCTACCATCGTTTCTTAAACTTTCACTCATTAAAGTAAGTTTAGATTGGTAGTCTCCACTTCTAGGGATGCAAGTTGGGTGTATTTGGGTATAGCAAGGATTAGCAAAGTAGGCTCCTCTTTTGTGTATTTTCCAAGCAGCGGTTACATTACTACCCATTGCATTAGTACTTAAAAAGAACACATTACCATATCCTCCAGAGCCTATAACAACTGCGTGTGCAGAATGTCGTTCAATCTCACCGGTTACCATATCACGTGCAATAATGCCTCTTGCTTTACCATCTACAATTACAACATCTAGCATTTCGTGACGGTTATACATTTGTATTTTACCACGAGCAATCTGTCTATTCATTGCAGAATATGCTCCTAACAATAACTGTTGCCCTGTTTGTCCCTTTGCATAAAATGTTCTAGAAACTAAAACACCACCAAACGACCTATTATCTAGTAATCCACCATAATCTCTTGCAAAAGGAACACCTTGTGCAACACATTGATCTATAATGTTTGCAGACACTTCTGCCAAACGATAAACGTTTGCTTCTCTACTTCTATAATCTCCACCTTTTACGGTATCATAAAACAATCTATACGTAGAGTCTCCATCTCCTTGATAATTTTTTGCTGCATTAATTCCACCTTGAGCCGCAATTGAGTGAGCTCTTCTTGGTGAATCTTGATAGCAAAATGCTTTTACGTTATAACCTAACTCAGCCAGTGTCGCTGCAGCAGAACCACCAGCTAACCCAGTCCCAACTACAATTACATCAATATTTCGCTTGTTCGCAGGATTAACTAAGTTAATGTTGTCTTTATATGTTGTCCACTTATCTTTAATTGGACCTTCAGGTACTTTATTATCTAATGTTGCCATTTTTAATTTCCTTAATTAGTGATTGATAAAATGAAATATTGCGATTACTACAAAACCAAATGGAACAAGCACAGCAAATGCTTGACCTAAGAATTTAACTATTTTAGAATATCTAGGGTGGCTAAAACCAACCGATTGGAAAGCAGATTGAACCCCGTGCCACAAATGAAGTGCTAACAGAATGAAAGACACAACATACAAACCAACCTTAATGGGATCGCTAAATTTATGAGAAAGCTCTTCAAAATACCGATAATGACCTGCATCATTTAAGCCTGTCATATCACCTTGAAAATATTTAACATTCATTTCAGGAATCCAAAAATCATAAAAATGTACCGCTAAAAATGCTAAGATTACCAAACCAGAATAAATCATATTACGGCTCATCCAACTAGCATTTGCGTTCCCTTTATACATTGCATACTTTACATTTCTTGCTTTCTTGTTTTGTAATTCTAAAATAAAGCCCATTACAAAATGAAATACTACACCTGCTATTAAAATGGGTTGCATTAAACCTTGAATCAACGCATTTGTTCCCATAAAATGAGATGCATTGTTAAATAACTCTTCACTCACTAAAGACATCATATTTACAGATAGATGAATCAGCAGGAAAGAAACTAAGAATAAGCCAGAAAGTGCCATTAACACTTTTCGAACTATACTCGACATACCGCTTGTTTTACTTGCCATAATTTATTTTTAGTGAGGCAAATTTAATGTCAATACCCAAACTGTCTAAACTTTATTTTGATATTAAAATTGTTCTAAATAATCTTTGCCCTAATGTACAACATAGTTAAAAATATTCTGTTTTTAATGTCGCCAGAAAAAGCCCATTATTTCGCTATGAGAGCTTTTAAAATTACATCTGCCTTACCTTTTGTAAAAAACTCTTTGCAAACAGAAAAGAAAATTATTGCTATTGATGGCCTTACTTACAAAAACAAAGTAGGTCTAGCTGCAGGTTTTGATAAAGACGGAAAGTTTTTGACGCAACTAAATACCTTGAACTTCGGCTTTATTGAGGTTGGTACTGTTACACCTAAACCGCAAAGCGGCAATCCAAAACCAAGGCTATTTAGGTTAACAAAAGACCATGCTCTTATAAACAGAATGGGATTTAATAATGAAGGGGTAAAATCACTTAAGCAACGGCTAACTTCATTCAGAAAACTGAATAAAGAGTGTGACATGCAAATTGGTATTAACATTGGTAAAAACAAAACAACGCCAAATAACGAAGCCGTTAACGATTATGTTTACTGTTACAACAACCTATACGAACTTGCTGACTTTTTTGTTGTAAACGTTAGCTCACCCAATACACCAAACTTAAGAGAGCTTCAGAATAAATCTGAACTGAAAAAAATAATTGGTGCTTTATTAGAAATTAGAAAAGAACAAGAAAAATGGAAACCACTCTATTTAAAAATTGCTCCAGATTTAAGCTTTGATCAATTAGACGAAATTATTGACTTACAAGCTGAATTAAATTTTGAAGGAATAGTTGCCACAAATACCAGCATAGACAGAAGTTTACTAAAAAATACAAACCCTAAACTTATAACAGAAATTGGAGCTGGCGGATTAAGCGGTGCACCTATACTAGATGTAGCAAATAGCTTTGTTAGCCACATACGCAGTAAATCTAAAATGACCATTATTGGAGTTGGAGGAATAGAAGATACAGAAGGAGGTAAAAGCAAGTTTAATGCAGGAGCCAATTTAATTGAAATCTACACAGGATTTGTGTACAGCGGACCTGGATTAATCAAAGATTTGAGCAAAATATAGCTCAATATTTTTACTCTTTAGCAGCAGAACTTTCGCCTTTTGCTTCGTCTCCTTTTTTACGTTGACGCTCGGTAATTCCCGTATATCTACGTGGATATTTCTCTATGTCTTCAATAAGGTGCTTCAACTTAATAACAGTTTCATCTATCTTGTTGTACATCTCCTTATCGTTTACAAGTTTACCCAAGGTACCATCAGAATTATTTATAGCCTTAGTTGTTTTTTCTAACTCAGAGGCTAAGGTTTGCACCTGATCTCCAAGTTTTTTGAATTCAACCGCTGATATTTCTTTGGATGTCTTATCTAAGTCTTCAACAATTTCATCAATCTTAGGAGATAAGCCTTTTAAATCTCCTGTAGTGGCTTTTACATCTGCTAAAATCGCATCAATTTGATCGCCTTTACCGGCTAAAAGTTTGTTAAGTTTATCTGCAGTTTCTTTGAAACTTCTAAGTGCAATAGAAGCATCTTTTAATGTAGATTCTAAATCTGCACCGGCAATTGCAGTGTCTATGTTGCCCAATACGGAACTTACACTTTTTGTCAATGGATTTAGTACGTCACTTACTGCTTGAGCAATGCCTTGGTCTTGAGTTGCTTTAAAAAATGCTCCATCTCTAGCAATAGCAGATGTATCTCCAAAAATTATTTCTACAGCTTTAGACCCAATCATGTCGTTGTTTACAATTTTCATAATTGAATTTGAAGGTATTTTTATTTCAGAAGGAACTTTTATGCCCACCGTTAATATTAACGTTTTATTGTCCATATCAACAGAACTTACACTTCCCACCTTGTAACCATTTACAATTACTGGGTTAGATGCGAATAAACCTTCAATTTTTTCGTACTTACCATAGTACTCGTTTGTATTTTCAAAAAGGTTTTTACCCTTTAAAAAATTATATCCTATAACAAGCAATGTAATAGACACCGCTGCTAAAATCCCGACTTTCGTTTCTTTTGATATTCCCATTATTCGTATTAAAATCGAATTAAGATGCTTGTTTAGTATTATTTATTGCGTTCAACAGAGTATTTAAACTCCTTAATTGCTTCAAATATATTACCTGCAGACTCTACTTTACCTTTTTCGGAGGTCAAATATTTTTCATTTTGGGAATTTGTTAGATATCCTGTTTCTACTAAAATACTTGGCATAGTAGTTTTCCAAAGCACAACAAAACCCGCTTGCTTTACACCCAAGTCGGCTACACTGCCCCTTTTCTTTACACTTCTTTGAACATTACTCGCCAAATCTATACTGTGTTCTAGAAACGCATTTTGGTATAACGATAGAATTATATGTGCCTCTGGCGAGTGTGGATCAAAATCTTTATATCGCCCACTTTTTTTATAATTCATTTCCAATTTAAGAGCATCATTTTCCCTTTTACTTACTGCAAGATTGCTGTGGCTTTTATGTAAACCCATAACATAGGTCTCCGAGCCATGCAATGCTGCATCGGTATGTGCATTGCAGTGTACCGATATAAAAAGGTCAGCGTCATTTCTATTGGCTATTGCTGCTCTTTTCCACAAATCCACAAACTTGTCTTCTTTTCTTGTGTAAATTACTTTAACATCTGGAAGGTTCTCTTCAATTAGCTTACCCAATTTTAGGGCTATATCTAAAGCTACCTTTTTTTCTTTTATCTTGGTTTTTCCATAACAACCTGGATCCTTACCCCCGTGCCCGGCATCTATAACCACAACGTTAATCGAAGAATTGAGAAGGTTTAAAGGTTGTGAACTTCCTAATATCGAAATCCCCACTAGAAATATCATTAAAATGACTTTGGAGCCGTTCTTTATGGGATATAAGTTGTTCATTTGCAACACAGTATTCAGCTATCTATAGCGGTTTAAAATAATTGAACAATAATACTAGAACATACCTGCAAGGCATTCTAAATCAGTTGGTTTTATTTCAACGGACTCTTTTTGTTTGTGCTTTATTTTGTACACCAATTATTGGATTTTGCCAGCTTGAAGAATCCAAAATATCGCCAGACGACAGTACCGTTTTAAGGGACTCAACTCTCAAAGACAGCCTATCTTTTTCTATTGCTCAGCATAAATCGTCACTAGAAGAACAGGTAGAGTACGAAGCCAAAGACTCTATTGTTCTAAATATGGCAGAAAAAAAGGCATACTTGTACGGAGGAGCTCAAATCTTTTACGACGATATTAAACTTAGAGCCAAATTTATTATTGTAGATTTTGACAATAAAGATGTATTTGCCTCGGGTGTAATTGACGATTCTACCAATTTATATGCCGGCAGGCCAGAATTTGAAGACAAAGGAAAAGTGTACGAAGCAGACTCTATGAAGTACAACTTTGAAACCAAAAAAGGACTTTCATTTGGTGTATTGACCACCGAAAAAGACGGATATATTCACGGTGAAAAGGTTCTTAGAGACAGTAAAGAGAACATTTATGTAAAAAACGCTCGTTTTACTACTTGCAATTTGCCAGACCCTCACTTTTACATTAAAGCAGACAAAATAAAAGTGGTGCCGCAGAAGCAAATTGTAACAGGCCCGGCAAATCTTGTAATAGAAGATATAAACACCCCTCTTTTTGTTCCATTTGGGTTTTTCCCAATTCCAGAAAAACGAAAACACGGAATTTTGTTTCCAAGCTTTGGAGAATCTCCCGACAGAGGTTTTTACTTAAGAGGATTGGGATATTACATTCCCTTAAACGACCACTTTGACGTTCAACTGAAAGGAGACATCTACTTTAGAGGCAGTTGGGGGTTTGCAGCGAGTTCTAATTACTATAAAAGATATAGATACAGAGGTAATTTTGGCTTTACCTATAACCGAAACGAAACCGGTGAACCAGAGAGCCCTTCTTATTCTGTTTCTAACGATTATCGCTTAAATTGGACGTATAATCGAGATTCAAAAGCTAGACCTGGAAGTAATTTTTCTGCCAACGTAAACTTTGTTACTGGCAACTTTTTAAAGAACAATACTTCTAATTATAACGACATCATTAGAACATCTTCCAACTCTAGTGTTAGTTACAGAAAGTCTTTACTAAACAACAAGTTAAATCTAGGTTTAACCTCCAATATGAATCAAAATTTATCAACTGGAGATTTGGATTTAACCTTGCCTCAACTTACTGCCAATGTTAGCAGGCAAATGCCTTTTAAAAAGCTAAAGCCTAAAAACAAAACCCTTAAAAGCTTTTTGAACAACTTTGGTGTTTCGTATCAAGGAACATTTAAAAATAAAATTAGCACTAAAGACACCACGCTAATCAGTGGGATTGGCGAGGTATTTGGAAACACTTCTGTTGCCAACCCTTCAAATTTAATTGACGATTTTAACAGTGGAATAAGTCACAGTATTCCTATAAGCACTTCTTTTAAAGCACTAAAATGGGTAACCATAAGCCCAAACTTTAGCTTTAACGAGTATTGGTATTTTAAAACTACCGAAAAAACGTGGGACAACACTTCTGATACACTTATTGTAAATGAAAATGCTCCAGGTTTTAGTAGAGGCTTTAATTACAGAACTTCTGTGGGATTAAGTACCATTATTTATGGAACTAAAAATTTTAAAAGTGGTGCGGCTATACGACATGTAATGAGACCAAGTATTTCTGGAGTGTGGAGCCCTGATTTTAATTCTGGAGAAAAGAACGGTTACAAAACGTACATTGATTCTGCAATGGAAGTAAACTCTTATTCTATTTATGAAAATGGTATTTTAGGTAGACCTACTGGAACAGCGCAAGGTGCACTAAACTTTGGAATTGGCAATAACTTAGAAATAAAGATTAACAGCAAAAGAGATACTTCCAACGGAGGACTGAAAAAAGTAAAAATTATTGAAAGTTTAAATGTTAGCGGAGGCTATAATTTTTTAGCAGATAGCCTAAACTTATCTAACATCAGTATAAGCGGTAATACCACCATTTTAAACAAAATTAGGATGAATTTTAGAACATCCATAGACCCTTACACATACGACTCTGTAGGAACAAGGGTGTATAAAACTACAGAATACCTATGGAATACGAATAACAAAATGGGGCAGTTACGTTCTAGCAGCATCTCTATATCAACTAACTTAAATCCTCAAGCGTTTAAAAAGAAAGAATCTGAAAATGTAAATGATGATGAATTGGAACACATTAACAATAATTTAAACGACTACATAGATTTTAACATTCCGTGGAGCTTAAGGTTAAACTACAACTTAAACGCTAGTACACCAGCTCTCAAAGAAAATACCATATCGCAGAGTATTACCTTTAATGGAGACATTAAGTTAACAGATAACTGGAAGTTTGGAATTAGCTCGGGGTATGATATTAGTAAAAATGAGTTGTCTTTTACTAGCCTTGAATTCTTTAGAAACTTACACTGTTGGGAAATGAACTTTAAATGGTATCCAATACAACGTCAAATGTTTGAGTTTACTATAAGAGTAAAAAGCAGCACTTTGCAAGATCTTAAATTAAACAGAAGAAGAAGTTGGTGGGATTTATAAAAATCTACAGAAGAACTTTTTACTTCTATTTTTGTATAAAACTATATCAATAATAAATATGAATAAACTTAAGAACGTTTTTTTAGCTACAGCCCTAATAGTTTCAACTATAGCTTCAGCTCAACTTAAAACTCCTCAGCCAAGTCCATCTGCAAGTGTTACACAAACTGTAGGATTAACAGATGTAACCATTGATTACTCCAGACCGGGTATGAAAGGTAGAGCAATTTTTGGAGATTTAGTTCCTTTTGATAAAATATGGAGAACAGGTGCTAACAAAGCAACTGCAATAAGCTTTAACGATGATGTTTCTATAAACGGAAACGATGTAAAAGCGGGTAAATATTCTGTATTTACAATTCCTGGCAAAACAGAATGGACCATTATTGTTAACAGCAACACAGAGCTTTGGGGAGCTGGAGATTACAAAAAAGAAGAAGATGTTGCACGATTTACTGTAAAGTCAACTCAACTAAACGATGCTGTAGAATCTCTTACCATTGATTTCAGTAACTTTAATCAAGGTGAAGCACAAGTAAACTTATCTTGGGAAAACACAAGAGTAAGTTTCCCTATATCAACAAAAGCAGGTGAGCAAGTTGAAAAACAAATAAAAACAATGCTAATAGATGGCCCAAGTGCTGGAACGTACTATGGTGCAGCTCGTTACTATTTAGATAACGATAAAGATATGGAGCAGGCATTAGCTTGGATTAACACAGCTATTGAAAAAAGACCTTCTGCATTTTGGTATATGCACCAAAAAGCAAAAATTCAAGGTAAGTTAGGTCAAACTAAAGAAGCTATTGCAACTGCAGAAAAATCGATGAAAATGGCTGGAGAAAATGAAGATGGTGACTACGGATATGTTGCCAACAATAAAAAACTAATTGAAGAATTAAAAGCTAAATAAAGATTTATAAAACCTATTAAAACCTGAGTTCAAATACTCAGGTTTTTTTATGCCAACTTTTTAATGGGCAGAAGAGTTTGTAAAATATATCCAATGATTACAACTAGAACACACCCAACAATATTGTACCACAAATAGCCCATTGTAAGCCACTCTGGAGCAGTATTATTTGCATTTAGGTAATGAATAATTATCACACATATTTCAGCTAAAACAGCGGCAATAAAAACAGCATTTCCTTTAATATATTTAAAATAGAACGCTACAACAAAAATGCCCAGTATTGTTCCATAAAAAATGGAACCCAATAGGTTTACCGCTTGTATTAAGTTTTCAAACAAAGAAGCATAGGTGGCAAAAGTTATGGCCAATACACCCCACAAAAAGGTAAACCATCTACTAGAAGACAGATAATGTTTTTCCGACTCTTGTTTTTTAATGGACCGCTTATACAAATCTATAGTTGTAGTAGATGCTAATGCATTTAACTCCGAGGCAGTAGAAGACATTGCTGCAGAGAACATTACGGCAAACAACAAACCAATCATACCTATTGGTAGATTGTCCATTACAAAATTCATAAAAATGTAGTCTTTGTCATTGGTTTCTGCACTTGGATCTACCTTTTTAACCAGCTCCTTAACTTTTGTTCTAACCCCTTCTGACTTAGTTTGCAAGGCCAAAGCAGTGCTTTTAGATGCATCAATCTTAGTTGCATTTTCCTCTTTTACACCTTCCACAAGACCATATAATGCAGCTTCCTTTTCTTTAAACAGAGTAGAATATTCCGCATCCAATTCTTTATACTCTTCACTATAATTAGAAGATGCTACTTTTTCGGTTTCAACCTTATTAAAAAACACCGGTGGTTTGTTAAACTGATAAAAAACGAAAACCATTACACCAATAAACAGAATAACAAATTGCATTGGCACTTTTAGCAAGCCGTTCATAATTAAACCCAACCTACTCTCTGCCAAAGATTTACCGGTTAAATAACGCTGTACCTGACTTTGATCTGTACCAAAGTAAGACATAAATAAAAAGAATGCTGCGGTAATTCCCGACCAAAAATTATATCGATCACTAAGATCAAACTCAAAATTTACCACATTTAGTTTTCCCATTTTACCAGCTACGTGCAAGGCATCAATAAAGCCAATGTTTTGAGGCAGCATATTAATTACCATTATACCAGCTAAAATCATTCCACCCATCATAACCGCCATTTGCTGTTTTTGCGTTTGCGTAACTGCTTTTGTACCTCCAGAAACAGTATACACTATTACCAAAAGGCCAATAAATATATTGGTAAGCGTTAAATTCCAATGCAATAAAGTAGATAGAATTATAGCCGGTGCATATATGGTAATACCCGCAGCTAAGCCTCTTTGCACCAAAAATAAAATTGCGGCTAACGAACGTGTTTTTAAATCAAATCTATCTTCTAAAAATTGGTAGGCAGTATATACTTTAAGCTTATAGTAAATGGGAATAAAGGTTACCGAAAGCACAATCATAGCAATGGGTAAACCAAAGTAAAATTGTATAAAACGCATACCATCCGTATAGGCTTGCCCGGGTGTAGAAAGAAACGTAATGGCACTTGCTTGAGTTGCCATTATAGAAATACCAATGCCCCACCACTTTGCATCGTTATTGCCTTTTAGGTAGGCTTTAAGGTTTTTACTTCCTCTGGTTTTCCATACTCCATAAATTACAATAAATGCAAGCGTACCAACCAGTATAATCCAATCTATAGTACTCACGAAAAATAGCTAGTAAATAAGTAAAACAACACAACCAGTACCACCAAAAAACCCATTAGTAATGCATACCAACCTGCCCAAGTCTTAAATACAGGTGGCTTCTCTCCTTTACTCATTGCCCATTTCTATTAGGTTAACCAATAATCTATGTGCTCCGGGAACGCCTGCAGGCAATTCTCTAAAAAAGGAAATGCCGGTATAAACGTAATTACCTTCCCCAAATTTAGTTACCAATAATGAGCCCGTTTTGGGTGTTTCATTTATATCGTGCCAACTTAAAATTGGTGCATACTTTTCATCCCACTCACTAGGAAAGTATAAACCCCGCTCTTGTACCCATTCTTCAAAATCTAGTGCAGTAATTTTATTGGGAGTATTTAAAACAGGATGCTCTGCACTTATAAAAGTAACTTTAGCATCCTCTTCCGTAACCCTGTCTCTTGAAAGTTTAATAGGATACGGACCAAAATCTTGGGTTTTCATTCTGTGGCGGGTATTGTATTGTACAATTAAATTACCGCCATCCTCAGCATATTTTAATAGCTTCGGCATCATAAACGGAGCACGTTCATTTACATTTAAAAATCGAATGCCGGTTAAAATTGCATCGTACTTTTTAAGGTTTGCCGGTTCTAAATCTTTTTCTTCTAGCAAGTCTACTTCATAACCTAAATTTTTAAGAGCATCAGGAACCACATCTCCTGCCCCAACAATGTATCCAATGTTTTTAGCTTGAGTAACAACATCTACATAAACTAACCTAGTTTTGGTAGACGGAAACCATACTTGAGTTGGTATATGGCTGTATTTAATCTCATTAAAAGACTGCAGCTGCTCACCATTAACAGAAACAGTTAAATCTCCATTAACTGCACTATCCGTAGGTATTACTTTAACCATTATGGTCTGCTCCTCTCCTTTTTTTGATAAGCTATATGTCTTATTAAACTCACTCGACCAACCGTTTGGTAGGTTAATTTCTATGCTACCTGTTTGATCTTTTTTATGTGCCTTAAGCACTACTTCTATTTCCTTAGGTGTTTTGCTAGAAAACAATGCAATGGATTGATTTACGTTGGCAGTTACCTCCGGAGTTATGATAAAAGGGCGGTACATTTCTCCATCAACCGGATCATTCCATTTATAAATTAACGGTATATCCACAGCAATAACTTGCCCATAAACCATTAGCTCAACCGTAAAGTTAACTGCTGGTTTATTTTCTGGACTACCAATAAGTTGCTGGTTGCCAACATTGTATGTGCCTAAACTACCTTCTTTTGCCAACCAATAAGGTTGAGAAATGGGCAATTCAGAAACCATAAGTGTTGCGGTTTCTTCCAACAGTTTATTTTGATGTAGAAACTGCTCATTTTTAAAAGAATACGCTAATTCGTTTCCATTTATGTTTTGCAATCTAAAACCGACATTAGATCGGTTTACAATTTCAAAGCTTACTTTAACAGAATCTCCATTACACTTAGAAAACTCATCTGCTTTAGCTTCCATATATAATCCTGCACATTGTACAATAAGCTCATCTACTTCTTTTAGCTTAATCTCTCTCCAAAATTTATTTGGAATACGCTCAATAACCTCTCGCATTTCAACCAAATAAGAAATACTCGCACCCGGATTTTCTGGAATATAATTCGTAGTGATAAACTCAACAAATGTCTTTATTTCTTCCCCTCCTCTTACTCTGCTCCAAGAACTTATAAAACCATCAAACAACGAATATTTGGCTTGCTCGCCAGCTAGATGCTCAAAAAACTCTTCTTTATCTCCCCTACTGCCTGTAGAACCAAATCCTTGGCTTTTGTGCATCGTTCTGCTTCTGGCAGCCAGCTCGTTGTAAGACATTCCCATCATTTCGTTGTACTTGCCTATGTTTACTGTAACCACACCTGGGTCTTCCGCAGAAATTTTGTCGTTCCACCATCTACCTGTATTTATAACCACTCTTGTTGGTTGCCAAACTTCTACAAACTCTAACTGCTCCGGATATTTTGTTTTATCACCCGCTAAGGCAAAAGCCTCTTTTGCTAAAATAGCAGAAGATGTATGATGGCCATGTCCGCCTCCTCCATCTACTGGAAAACGACATACAATTACATCGGGTCTAAACTTACGAATAGTCCAAACCACATCCGCTAGTATTTTGTCTTTATCCCAAATTTCTAAGGTTTCTTGTGCTGTTTTAGAATACCCAAAATCGTTGGCTCTACTAAAAAACTGTTGCCCACCATCTGTTCTACGTGCAGCAAGTAATTCTTGGGTTCTAATAATACCCAGTTCTTCCCTAATTTCTGTACCAATTAAATTTTGGCCTCCATCTCCACGTGTAAGCGACAAATAAGCTGTGTTGAACAACTCCTCGTTTGCACAATAGCTAATAAATCGGGTATTCTCATCATCTGGGTG